>Ga0247805_1000773_pt1 | contig 16051 bp, 12 predicted proteins | sample UWRJL044104R1_FD_180930 | JGI IMG/M metagenome (GOLD analysis project Ga0247805, IMG submission 180930) | Plant litter microbial communities from Arlington Agricultural Research Station in Wisconsin, United States - UWRJ-L044-104R-1 | ecosystem: Environmental > Terrestrial > Plant litter >... | reverse complement strand
ATCATCACTGGCAGCGAACAGTCCACTTACGGCATCCGCGAAAGCAACGCCGTGTTTGACAATTCGTACACGCACAACGTCATCAGTCACACCCAAACTGGCGCCGTTGCCGCGCTCGCCAGCAGCGAAGTGTCGGACAATACCGACTCTATCTACACCTACGGTACCCGTGGAAACGACACGCTCAACGGTGACATCACCCAAGACGTGATATACGGCGGCGCTGGCAACGACACACTCAACGGCAAGAGCAACAACGACACCCTGATCGGTGGCACTGGCGTAGACAAGCTCACCGGTGGCGAGGGGAATGATATTTTCCGCTTCGATACGGTCAGTGAGAGCTATCGCACCGCGACCAAGTCGTATGCGGATGTGATCACCGATTTCGACGTGGCCCATGACAAGATCGACGTTGCAGGTGGCGGCATCGGCTTCACCGGGCTGGGGAATGGCCACAACCATACGCTCTTGCTGGCTTACAACGAGGCGAAGAACGTCACTTATCTGAAGAATCTGGACGCGGACGTGCTGGGGGAACGCTTCGAATTGACCTTGAACGGCAACTTCCTGCATACCTTCACCAATGCCAATCTGCAACCCGTGATCCAAGGCACCGACGCCAGTGAAAAGCTCCTTGGAACCAGCGCTGCGGAAACCTTACTGGGCGGTGCAGGCAGGGACACGCTTAATGGGGGCGCCGGCGATGATCGACTCGACGGCGGGGCTGGCGGCGATACCCTGACGGGCGGCGCGGGCGCCGATACCTTCGTGTACGGCAACTTTCGAAACAGCCAGCGTTACGACAATGACGGCACCGCACAGCGGGACACGATCACTGACTTCAACGGAAACGAAAACGACGTCATCGATGTGTCTGCTACAGGCTTCCTTGGCCTGGGCAATGGGCACAATGGTACGCTCAAGGTGGTCGTGAACGCCGCCGGCACCCTGACCGCGCTCAAATCACTGGACGCCAGTGACCGGGACGGGGCGCACTTCGAGTTGCTGCTACAGGGCAACCACGTCGCGGATCTGACCCCTGCTCATTTGATATTCAAAGACTTTGACGGGAGTAAAGTTGTGTCCTCCTTGCCGCTACTGAGCACCGAAGTCAGCCATACCGAAGCGACGGCCATCACCCTTATCGGCGGCGTGGTAGAGCATGGGAACGAGCATTTGGGCTGATTGGCAGGCAGACTGAATGCGCCTACCTGCGGTATCGGTATGAAAGGCTCATCTGTCATTGTATAGATGAGCCTTGACGAATTAAGTAAGCAGGCCGGTGATGTTCGCAGGAACTGTCCCATCGAAACCCGGATTCCCTATCAGTAGCTGTGTTCGTACCACTTGGAGGTTTGACAGATCGAAAAGCGTGGCCAGCTGCGCAGTGTTTATAGCCAACCTGCGAAACAACAATTTTGCATAACCAAACTGGCGTTTGATCATACGGAACAGATGTTCAACCTTCGCCCGCACTCGGACTCTCACGTATTTGATCTTGCGGCGCACGCGTGCGATCAAACAGTTCTCGCCATGCTTTTTGGAGCTGCTTGGGCGTGCCGCGATTGAACAGTTCAGCTAACAACTCTGACGCTCCGTACGCTTGTCGACGCCGGTGCAGCCCGCATCACTAATCACAAAGGTTTCCTCGCCGTGCAGCAGCTGGTCGAGCTGATTCACGTCTGCCACATTCGCCGCCGTACCCAGATGGGCGCTGGCACGCGGAAGAAATACTGGCTTCCTTTCTCCGTCTAATGCATTTTGGCATCGCGTTTTCCGTCCTTGTTCTTGCTCGAGCGCGTAATGAGGCTCGATCAGATTGATCAATCCCTTCCAGACTACGACCTGATCCATCTCGATCAGGAAACGCTCTTTACGGCTTTGCTTGCGTTTGCCGGCCTACTCGGCGTCGGCAAAGGTGATCTGCTTCATCAGGCATCTCGGCGGTTGATATCAGACATTAAGCCAAGTTTTGACGTCTTCTTCAGAGTTTTCCTGAATCTTAAAGGTGTACGATGCATAAGATCGAACGTGGATCAATGTCAGTTATTATGTTGACCGGCTTTCCTGATGGTTCCGGCAGGGGCGCATATGGAAACTTATAATCATAAGTTGCTTGCATTAAACGCTGATCGAAAACTTTATCAGTTGAGCTTTCCAGTAGTTTTATTTGCGCGAGCAAAGACCCAGGGACATACTTAAGCTGAATTTTTGCAGGCTTCAACTCAATTGCTGAGGGATTAGCCTTTAAAAGACTGTGGCATTGTTCAGAAAGTTGCGTTATCAGCAAGCTCACTGATTGACTCGCCCAGGAATTAAAAAATCCAACTCTTTGAGAGTCACTTAATTCAGCCCCTAAACGATACAGACGAAGAATTCCGTCGCGAGCTCCTGCATTAGAACCGCCTACATCCAAATAAAGATCCATGGCACTTTGCAAGTCTACAGGGCCACCCTTTCCATTTTCTAAAAGCGGTGCAAGCTTGAGGCTGCTTGGGATTTTTCCGATGCCAGTAGCCGACTTTTTGTAATAATATCTTGCCATGCGATAGTCAACTGGCGCTCCTGTACCTTCTTCAGCCAGGCGTCCTAGATAGAAGTTAGCTGTCACGTCCGTCTGGGCCGCTAAAAGATAGAGCGACCTTGCATGTGGAATATCCTGGGGAACACCAATACCATGCTCGTACAGATCTCCAAGAAGCACTTGGCAACGCGTATTTCCTCGCTCGGTATTTTTCTGAAGTATGTCTATATCCGACGGGTTGTGACTTGACTGAGCAAGAATGCATCGCACGTCGTCTGGAATAGTAACGTGCGGAGTTTGATTAGCATTGATGACGGACCTTTGGCACCCTAGAAGACTAAACACCAGCGCCAACAACAAAGACCTATTCTTAATTAATTTCACTTCTACAGCCCCTGTCTCATCGCTGCATTCCTCATCGAAAAGCACCTCTTAATTTTATTGGTGTAGCCAAATATGATCTGCACAACTGCAACTTGGCTATAACATCTTTGCATTAGCATAATTTATCATCCCTTCTGCGCACACCACTTCAAGAAGTCTTACCCTATTTATATCACCCTGAATCAGACTGTAACCAAGCCAAAATACGCTGAGTTACGCCCTGGGATCGTTGATATTCATTGCATCATGAGATTAGGGATTACCCTATGTCGGCCATATTGTTGTAAATTTTAGCCTACCAAGCTTGGGCAAGCGTTAACCGCGTTCTATAGCGCCGAAGGGCCGCTTTGGGCCGAAAGCGGTCAGGCCCGACCGGCAGCTTTCGGCCAAAAGCAGCCGGCCAGAGGAGCAGGTATTGCACTGCTTTCAATTTACAAGATGGCAGCCATGTTTATGGCTCACCATCTTTACTATCAGATCAATCGCAGATCATTCCGCCCTTTTCTTCAGTTCGGCCTCCAACCATTGAATTATTTCTTTTTGGATATGTTCAGATGCAGCTTTGGCAGCCCCCTTCCCATTAACGCCCACCTTGATAGTCCTCCATTTCTCGCAGACTGGAGACGAGTAATTCCCCCAATTTTTCCTGTTTAGCATCTCATAAGAGAAATGGATGGATAACGCCCTATTGGAATAAATAGAAACCATATATATCGATAGAGGTGGTACTATTTCAAAAATTGGATTAAAATCGAATCGCAAAATCCTATCTTCAGCTGAATGAGTATAATTAAAGCCGTCTACATATCTTTTCGTTTTCGTAACGGTTTCTAATTTATATTCGGTTGATTCTTGTTCATGCTGACGCCAGCGAGATAGGGCACCTAAACTTGCACCCATCAGACCAAAAGGGTCACCGCTTTTTGACGGCTTCTTTGGTAGAGCCTTATACTCTTCTACCGTATATTTTGTTGTGCCATATGTAGCCTCTGCGAAATAATTTTCTTCAGATTTCCCGATCAGCCACTCACCTATTTTTGATTGATTGGGCACAGCGTAGGGGGATAAATCTGAATTCAACGAGATTTTATAAATCTTCTTTATATCACTAGGCCAATTTCCGACTTCTTTTTTAAACTCCCTAACAAAGTCGATAAGTGCCTGTTCGTCAAAGCATGTAGATGCGGATACTTTTTGAATCTTGGCGTAAATGGAGTCTTCTTTTGGCAGGGGAGCGGCAGTTTTTGTCGAAGCCTCTTGATCCTCTTGCGCATCTGAAAAGCCGAATATTTTGCTTATAATGCTATGGGTTTGCTTGGTGATAGTCCCGAACTTTTCTATATTGTCGGACTGAGTTGCAAAAATAGGTTTAGGTCCGCCTTTATTTGCAAAATCATCCGCAACGACCGCCATAATCTCCCTGTAACGTACATCTCCCTCCAACCCATATATGGCTGTTAAAATGCTTTCTGTGAAATAACTGAACTCGGTACCAGCGTAGGATGATTCGCTGTCTCGGGATGAGAACCAGAAATACACATCATTTAGGCCATATTTTTTTGCTGATTTCGTTAGCTCTTCCTCAGCATTAAACTCACTTTTTATGTACTGAGTACCGCTAAAGCAAGCATCAATTATTTTAATACAAAGCTTCGGGGAAAGAGTTTTTATCCAATCATCCAGCTCCGAATTTCGAAGCCCAGTAGTTTCCTTTCGCTTTGGATCAAAATCGGATAGCACGTAGAAAAAATCATCTTCAAACCGCTCTCCGTGCCCTGAAAAATAAAAGAATAGCTCTTGTAAATCCTTGCCCTTATACTTCTCTACGAGGTCGGAAATCTTTCTCTTGACATCTGATGCTGACTCATTCTCTCCCAAGAATAGGATTTCTTCTAAGTCTTTAACATTCTCGATGACAGCTTTAATCGCTGCTGCGTCTTTTTTGCATGCAGATAAGTTCTCAAAGTTTTTAGACTCATACTTTTCTACGCCGATTACGATGGCTACATTCATGAAATTTTGTAAACCTATCAAATTGAGCTTGTGGCTATGTGACTCGACACTCGCCAGTGGTGGCACTATGATGATACGCCATATTTCCTTACAAGCAATGGGTTGCCCTACCTTGAAAGATTCTAGAATCAAGAATAAGAAAAGGCAGGCCATAGAGCACCTTGATCAGGTCGACTACCTGATCAACACAATGAGTGTCGAGCACAGCAACGTCAAAGGCATCAGTGGCAGGTCAATCTGGAAGTAGCAAGCAACATCGCGTCCAGGGTCACAGCAACATCCCAGAAAGCAACCTACATAGCTCAGAGTTCATCTGAAGCACATCCATTTTTCGGCAAATACTCCGGTCGTACTGGCACTCCTTCCATAGCAGGGACGGCTGAATCAACCAATACGTACAAATCTCATGAGGACCGTACGCAACTACCTTAATGAAGGCTGAATTTAGCTGCCTGTGACCCCTCTAGCACGGGACCTGCGTAATCGAGGTTCGACTAAGCAGGTTGGTGAGCTTGGCAGCAAGACTGCCGCACTGGAATACCTGTCTAGCTCAATGTCCGGTTTGGGTCGAAAGCAGCCGGCCATGGTTGACCGTTTCGACCCAAAGCCGACGTTGGCGACAGGCAAAAGTCGGCAAGGTGCAGAACTTGGAAACCTACCGCTTTGCCACTAGCGATGACAGCCAGACTGGTAGTGGTGAATCAAACATCGCAGCTACTAGCTAACTATATGGGTGGCAATATGGAATAGTGAAGAGTAATCCGGTCATCCGCATTTCCATATCGGTGCCAACTCTCATTCGAGATCATTTCCACACTGACCATAAAACCGTTTGCTGAGACATGTCGGTTTTCGAGCACTACCGAGATTTTTCGCCCTGTGCCGCGTTGCGGGGAGCTGACATTGTTAACAACCCAATCGATGCGGTAGGAGTCCTCGGCAAAGCTTTCGTCTGGTTGAACCTCCAGCTGTAGAACATCGCCAGGCCTGAGCTGGGTAGTTTTAAAGTCGAAGTAGCGCACAGCACCATCCGTTGGGAGTTGGGTAGCATCACCCACATTTGCTCGGTCATCCCAAATACGAATGATAGAAGGTGCATTATAAGTCTGGGCCATGTTGTTTCTCTTGTAGTATGCCTTAAGCGAGTCGATCACATCGGCTGAGTAACAAGCAACCCGCAACGCTTGATGGGTAGTGATCTCATTGGCATGAGCAAGTGGATTTCGAGCATCAACTATGCGATTTAGATAGGTCCGAGCCTCATTCTCGCCATTCTGGAAAGCTTCGCTCAATGCTTTCTGAAAGTTAAAGTATTGTTGAGGGTGGCAGATGATGGCAATCAAATCCTCAAACAGTAGGGCGTCTACCTCCCGAGGATAACGTCTTGGCTCTTTTTGTCGGCGGGCAGCAGCTTTACTTAGGATCTCCTTTTTCATCGGCAGGCATGAAAGTGAACCCTCGTAGTGATTTTGTGTGACGTCGTCAATTAAACGACGTAGCCATCGTTCTAGCGTTTCGATCTGGTGGCGGACCACGCCGCGTATTTCATCCGTTGACATAGCTCTGAACGGCACCTGAGATTCCCCTATTTCTGAATGAGAAACCATCCTACCAAAGAGGTGAGCGACACTCACCCTTACGGACGCGCAGGCCTGAAACTCAAAGGTTATCAAAAGTAGAGATAGGGCTGCTGCTAAGCCTCTGTCCTCAGTGATTGGCTAGAAAAAAGTAGGAAGAGGTGGTTTGCGTGTTGATTTTGGTGCTGAAAGTCGCCAGTGTTCCAAGGTGTGTTCGGAAGCGTCTGCTCCAGGCCGATTTTAGCCGTACGTCGACTAGTGGAACTCGAACAAAGTTTGACGATTGACACTGTAAAGTGGCGTGTATGCCTCTCTAGGTTGATTAATTTTTTCGGAGAAGCCATGAAGGAATTGGGGTGGAATAAGGATAGTCCGTTTATGCCTGACTTGAAGACGGCAGAGGATTTTAGGCGCTATCTTGACATAGGTGGTATAGGCATTATAGAGGCACGTATTGAGGGGGCATTTAAGGCTAGATTTTTAGAGCTTAAAGATAAGATTTTCCGTCTAGTAGCCATCGAAGATGTCGATCCATTTGTAGCGAATCTTCTCTTGACCTCAATTTTAGTTGATACTCGTGCTCTTTTTCTTGAATCGAATCACCAAAAGCGAAATGCAACGTTGCAGACAGTCTACCGAGCTAGACGCATGGAGGAGCGCGCAAAAGCAGTTGACGCTATTTTCGACGAGAAGGTGCTTCAAGAAAAGTCCATGAGGGAGGTCATTAAGGGTTGGGTTGATAAGCGTGTCGTGCACATGGATTGGTTATGGGATGACGAAGAGCTATTACTGTTTACGCAAATAGAGACTTTAATCTTCGAGACTGGAATGAAAAACTTACTCAAGGTACTGCTAGAGATTATTGCGGAATACGAAGAGGTGGTTGCTCGGTTTGGGGAAGATTCACAAGAACAATTGAATCGAATTCTTAAGGCCGCGACCGGAGGTATGAATCGCCCCTGATTTTTTATAGACGTCTCCAATTTTCTGAATTTGCCAATTAGCTAGAACTGAATGATGGAGGCGGGTCGAAATCCGTTTGGCCCGACCGGCGTCTTTTGGCCGATTGTTGTCTCTCAGCCAGCATCCGCCACCGCCCCCTTGAAAAGACATCCATATACCTGCTCCCGTAGCCCCGATGTCGTCGTTTTCGAATCCGCCCATGGGTACCCGAAGGGGGGCGAAGGGCACGACTTACCTCAACTATTTACATTCCGACGGCTTGGCCTGGCAGTTGGCAAGCCGAGCTGTCTGCGCAATCACATCCGCCTGCGCCTTGAGTGCACTAGCCTGGGCTGCGTCGTTGGGCGATAGTGCCGAATCCAGTGTGCTCGCGGAGTTAAGGGCCGCAGCGGCGCTTGACGTTTTGCCGTACGACACCTGGGTCGGCACACCTGCTTCATTAAGTTGAACGGAAAACGTCGCCTTGCCAAAGAGCGCCCCGCTCGGAACGGACAGAGCATAGGTTTGGGCGGTAGGTGCGATAACCGCGCTTTTGCCGATTGGCACCTTTCCCTTGGTCACAGTTATTGTCGCCACCGTTGTCCTGGCGAGTGTGAGCGGTACGCCTTCGTTGCCGGCATCGCCTGCGGAGGCGCTCGGCTCTACAAGAATCGGATTCCCTGTTACCGCAATATCGACCTTTACTTCGAGCAGTGGGAACGAAACGACTTTAATCAGCGCATCGTAGTTGCCCTTGTAGTTCTGGCTCACTGTTAGCGCCGTCGGTGCCACTACCTGAGTCAAGTCGTCGAGCGCCCTCTCGTATACGACGGTGACGGGCTTGCCACTTCCTCTTGATGCGACGACTTTGCACGCAGCAGCCTCGTCTGTTGCCGCAGCCCCGCCAGTGATCACCGCCAGAAGTGTCGTCGCTGACTTCACAATCGCTTCGCCTTGGCCGGTCACTGCAGAATTGAGAGATCTAAGTCTTCCGTCGTCGTACCAAGCGAAGGTGAAATCGTTGTCTGTGAACACGGTTCCCAATTTGGAAGCGTCAAACTCGAGTGGCGTGCCTCGACGGTCACTCGAATAGATCGAGGAGATGCTGGGGGTGTTCAGGATGACGAGATGCTTGTCAGCATCGCAGTCAATCGTCTGCGTGACGGAGACCTGGGCAGTGGCCTTAGCTGGGTAGTACTTGTAGACGAGTAGGGGCGTTGACACACACCCAGTAAGGAGCAAAGAACTCACGCTCAAGAGTAAGATCTTCATGGGCTTTTCCCGTTAGTTGTTAGGGCAATCGGACTCAGTTTGTTGGACTCGACAAAGGCTGGCCTCCCCCGACAGTGCGACTAGCTGCACGTGTTCTCAGTTGAGGAAGAACTTCGCGCACCATTTGCAATGGAGCAGAGCTCGGTGACCCTTCGAGCAGTGGAATGAACCAGTCACCTTCCGAAGACCTGAGCCAAAAGGCAAGAAAGCTCAACGCGGGCACGTCAAGCAGGCGAGGCTCGTATTCGTCGGTGCTGTTGGCAAGCTGCCCTGCGGCGATAGTCGAGGCTTGGATGAATCGTTCTGCGACGCCCCCGTACGACAGGCCACCAAACGATGCACTGTTCGTTCCCTCGTCCCCACGAATGTCAACAAGCCCGGCCTTGATGGAGCCAATGACTGGATACCTCCAGCCAGTTCTAATAGCCTTTTCAAGCGCGTTGTCGTAGAGCAATTGATCGAGCGAGAGGTGATAAAACGGCACAGGCCCGCCTACGTGTGGTACTCCTCCAAGCGGTGAGAGCGCGGCGGGGCTCGAAGGCATCCTCGCCGCTAGCGCAGTTGCCAAGACGATTGGGCCATTGCTCGGACCTTGATGGGACTTGATAGCCATGGCTGTGCTCCATAAGGTTTAGGCGTTAGTGTGGTAAGAGTAGTCCCAGCTCCCAGCCCCCCGGTAGGAGCTCACGAATGTGTTGTACGGTATTCGCGCAGGATCTGGACCATAGAGCGGGTCATCGACGATGACATCATCCGTGGACCAGTCGTATCCAGACACCGTGACGAAGTGTCCTCCCTGACCAGCCCAAGAGATATGGCAGCACACAGGCGAGCCGCAGTCGATTTGCTCTTGAAGGGCACTCCTTGAATCCGGCGCGGCGATTGCAGAGCCCTGCAAATTGTTCGTTTGACTGAGCGGAACATCAAGCACGAAAGCTTGATTACAAGGCGTCGGAGCGATACAGCAGCTCTCCCCAAGGCAGGCGGAGGCAACGGCGCATTGAGTCCACTGCGAGGTTGAATCAAAGAACACCGATATACTTGAAGTGTTTGCAGCCCAGCACCAGTTCGATTCTTGCTGCGCTTGTATGGAGAAAGCCAGTTGATTAGCGCCAGCGCCCCCAATGGGGCCACCGTCCACGGAGCTGCGTCCAAGAGGGATCGTGGTGGGGATCAATTGAAGTAGCGGCGTCAGGGGGCCAAGGAAGCTCGGAAACGACATGTCAGTACCCTTTTGCATTTGGCTCAAGTGGTAGCATGAGTTCAGGTGTGGTTTCCTCGGTGGTATTGCCTACACTGGCTCTACAGCCCAATGGCGACCCGCTGGCTAGTATCTGCCTTTGCAGGACTCTTACCTTGGGGAAGTTATTGTCTTGTAGGTAGTTATAGCAGACCCTTGAGCGATCGCTAGCCGACGTCGATCAATATTGGTATCCCCTATCTTGAAGCCCGATGTACACTCGATAAAGCCTTGAATTAGAGGCCCCTCGCTAGAAAGGGTTTACTGTCAATGTGGGCGGAGGGTGATGATTTTACTTCTCAAGCTTGTGCTTGAGATCAGGCCAATCGACCCACGGAGCCATCGACAAGCCCCCCCGAGCTGCCCTGAGTCTTTCTGTCGAGTCAACTCCGGAACCTGTCGAACAGCTTAATTGCTCCTAAATTTACCCATTCTTGATGTCCGCTTTCGAACCAGCTTTTTTATGTTCGTCATGCGAGCGGCTGCTTTGGCCGATTACAATCCTCTGCGACGTATACCTCTTGGTCGGAAGCAGCCGGTTAAGAAACGCTAAGCCGGATTGCGGCCTAAGTCCGGATCGAGTCGAATGTGCAGATATCAAGGGCGTTGGGGAGTACTTACAGCTTGCAAGGAGAAGGAGTAGAGTCGATGGAGCGCCCATGCAACATCAGCACATAGATAAGGAGGCGACATACGTGCCGCTCGCTCATGCATCACCTGCTTTTACCTACGCAGCGTAATACCAAGATGCATTCGGCCAGCAGTAATCCGAAACCTGGTGCGTATCGGGCATAGGTGGACGCGAATGAGCACAACTGTTGGGGAAATTGCGACGCGTCAGTGCAGCCGTAGATCATGACTGAGATCATACTGGCGACCTTCATCACAGCCAAAAGGGTCTCTGAAAACGTGTCCACCCTTCCAGACGATTCCGTGTCGGAGCTTCCCGCTCTGAAGCCTGCGAGCAAAATGCTCTGGACTACATCTTCGAACTTAGCTGCGTAAGGGTGATTCTCTCCGTTGCACCTGCCGCTGATAAATAGCCAGTCATATGCCAGTGGGTAATCGGCTGCTAGCAGCCACCTATTAGGTCAATCGGGAAGGTGTTAGTCTGCAGGTATGGGAGCATACAACCCTATTATACTAATAGGTGAAATAAATATCCGGAATGTGCAGATCTGATAGCGCTACTTTATAGGTGCTTAGTTTTATTGGGAGTATCATATTTATGCTGAAATCTGAATTTAAGACCAGTCCGTCTATGGTGGAAGAACAATCGAAAGAACGGCCCAGCAGTGCTTTGCATTCCAGCCCTAAAATCTGTCTTGTTGACATGGGGCAAGAAGTGCAGCAACGTCTAGCTCAAAAAAATTATGCGACTGAGCTAGGGAGCATAGGGTCGTATGTTAATGTTCCAAAATCGAAGCCCTATTCTGAGGATCTAATTACAGGATTCATCTCGTTGCCTCCACATTTACACGAATTTGATATAGTCGTAGTTGACTTGGGTGCTTCCGGGCATGTTGAGCCTTCTGATGTGCAGGCCAATCTTAAAGGCATAACGGGCTCGTCAGCTTACGCAGTGAGGAGCTCTTATCCAGAACAAATCTTTAACCCAAAACCCATGGGGGTGAGCAGTTTAAATAGCGAGCTGAGAGGGATGTTCGCAAAAGAATCCGTGGGGATAGTATTCACCGCCCAAATTCAAGAGGTAAATTACGAAATAGTTGAGATTGGAATCTCCGGGGCCACCCCCCATGCGCGAAAAAAACATTCGACAGAGGAGGTTTATCCTAATCATGCTGGCTGCCAAAAAAAACATGGAAAAAAGATCCAGCTGGTAGAAAAAGAATCCGTTTTTAGCAACCTTCTCTCGCAGCATTTGGAGGGTGCGGAATATGACGTCGTTTTTTACCATCCTTACACTTGGATTGGGTCTGAGAAGGTGTTTGATGGAAATTTCATACCTCTTCTAACAAATAAAAATGGCGAGATAGTCGGTTATGCCACAATTGTAAATAAAGGCTGGTTTTTTGTTCTACCTCAGATAAAGGACAAGCCGAACTTTCTTGACGGGATGTTTGAGGTCTTGGCGGAAATATTTCCTGCGCTATTTCCTGAGCATGGCCGATTTGCTTGGCTTGATGATGGCAGCTACCCGCTCCCAGGTGAGGAAGATCTTAACCAAGATAGAGTTCGTATTGAAAAACAATATGCTTCGGATATTTCAGCCAACGAGGCGGGAGTCGCTCGGCTCAAGGATGAGTATCAATTCTTGAGAACGATGCTGACTGCCACCGGGGACGACCTGGTAAGGGCAGTATGTCATTTTCTAAACTGGTTAGAGTTTTCTGGTGTCACTAGCATGGATGACCATGTAACAGATCTTTTTGAGGAGGATATTCAAGTTGAACTGGGCAGTGGTCTCTTGGTGGTGGAAGTCAAGGGCATTGGAGGTACATCGAAGGATAAGGAATGCGCCCAGATTTCCAAGATTAAGCACCGGAGACAGGAGGAGCGGCAAGCATTCGATGTTTATGCGCTATATGTAGTTAATCATCAGCGTCATATGCCGCCAAGAAGCAGAGCTAATCCTCCTTTCACCGCTCATCAAATGAATGATGCCCAGCTTGATAAGCGGGGTCTAGTAACAACTTGGCAGCTGTATAATGTATACTTTGATGTCGAGGGTGGCCTCTTGGATAAGTCGGATGTTCGTCAAAGTTTGCTAATGTATGGTGTTGTGGAATTTTCTCCGCCCAGCCTTAGCGAGATTGGCACAGTAAGCGAAGTCTTTAAGAAGGGCCGTGTCATAATACTTCAGCTAAGCGACAAGAGTTTGAAAAAAGGAATGGAGTTATTTTCTGTCAAGGGAGGGGTCTATTCTAGAATTACTGTGTTAGGGCTTCAGGTCGATGGTCAGGATGTTGACCAGGCTGAAGCGTGTGAGGTTGGTATCTCAATTGATACGGAGGTCAAACGGGGCGCAAAGATATTTATGTCGGTATGATTTAGTTGAGCTTGCGTCATATTCTAATAATGTGGTGTCCCAAGCCTGCATGTGCTACCGGGTTATGCGCCGGTAGCTAGCTCCATCTCTTTCGAAGCCTGCGAGATCTATCGCCTGAAGCAAAGTGAGTCAAAAAGTGCTAGCCAGCGACGAAAGGCTCAGGTTTTTATTGTTCGAACCGTAGGCTTTGGCCGACTCCCGTTGGCTGCAAAATATGATGCTAGAAGAGCTCCCCCCTATACTTGGCTGTTTCCTTCGAGCGGTCCATACCGTCGAACCTGCTACGCAGACTTTACCCTCATCAGGTATCGACCCAAAGCTGCCCGATCCTGATTACAACAAACGGAGCAAAAACCAAAGCTAGGAAAAGAAGCTTACTCATTGGTCGAATCAGCTAGCGTGGGCGACCATGCGCTAGGGCGGAGCTCATTTTGTCCGTCGTGCTATCCTGCCCTTACCATCGGAGGGCGCGGATAGGCTCGAGCGCTGACTTTTACCAGCGCGGCCCATACTCGCAGCGCAGCAGAGTGCCGAAATCGTCACAGCCCTTCCAACGCAGCATCGGAGTCCGCAGACTGGCTAGCCATTTTGTATCTGTGGTCCAATACAGCCACGCTCAAATTGCATTTGCGCCAACGCGTCGCTAACTAATAAAATATTAGCTATACGAGTCCATTGAGCATGTTTTCAACAGATACTGAAAGAGCAATATTACTTTCCCTGATAACCGCTATTGGCGGGGCATACCTAGCCGGGTTGAAGCAAACGGAGTGGATAATTGAACGCAGTGATTCCAAGATACTGCCAAAAGGAAGTTATGTAGCTAACGAAGAGCTAAAAGAACGATACCTCAGTAAGGAGGTTGTGGGTGATCAGTACACATCTAAGCAAGAAATTGATAGGCTATATGTGCCCATTGCGAAGTTTCAGGAGCTTCAGGCTGACAATGCTAAGTTAAAAGTGAAAACAGACCTTGTGGACTCCGCCCTGAACCATATCACAAAAGAGCTCATACCCGGTCAGCTATGGCATCCGAATAATCCAGAGTTCTATCTCAGGTTCGAAAATTACGTGGAGGGTGAATTTGGCCCTAGCGCTCGACTTCAGGTGAGTTTCGCAGACTCTTCACCGTATTCTTTTTCGTTGAACAAATTTAACACTCCCAAGACGTCAACTTTTGTGTATAACGGGCGCCCGTACGAATTAACGACTACTCTCAAGAATAAAAAGGACGACATTTATGTCGAGGCAAATCTGCGCCTTGCTACTCAGGGCAGAAATTAGGCCTCCATCGTCGTGTGGCCAAGCAGGAGTATGAAATCCGCAGGTTGTAATCCGGCGGTAATTTAGCGGAGCTTGATCAAGTTAGCTTTGCCCCACGCTACGATGAAGCAGAGAATGAGAAGCGTAGGTAAAGTTGGTGAATCGATCCTCACTGAAGTTTCCTCATGCCTGTTACAACGGCATTCTCGGCTAGAAGCTTTATAATCAGCTATCGTTAGATTGATAATTCTTTAACGGTAGCTAGGCCAAGCACTTCACCCTCCAGCAAAAAAAAGAGGATCCTCGCTTCATATTTTGCTTGGCAGGCGATTATCCGCCCCCCTAAACACCAGACCGGGCACGGCCGCCATCCCTCGGCCAGAGCCAGCTAGTCGCATCGAGCGACCGGATTTCGGAGTTAAGAAAGTTGAGTCGTTATACTCAGTTCATCTGGTACTCGGCGATGGGAGTGGCACTGGCTCCTGGTAGTGCTTAGTTCACAGCTGTTAGGCGACTCCGCATTTCGTCTGGAGATGGGAGCCCGCAGGTCGAGTCTGAGGGGGATCTCATGTAAGTTGGAAGATCTGTAAAATAGGGATAGAAATGTTGTATTTCTGACGCTGAGCAATTCGTTGTTTTAGGCGTATGACCTTGAGTGAATGCCCAATCGGCAAGGAGTTTTATTTTTTCTGCATCCTCAAGATTCAGTTCGAAACCTTCGATATCGTCCTTGAGAACTGGTAAGTCACTGGGTACAGCTTTGCCGTCACTATCTCTCGACGCATGGAAGCCCAATAGCAGGCGATCATCCATCAGGAATCGGTGCCTTCCTCCAAGAATCACCCAAGTGCATGACGACTGACAATAGCCAGAAATCTGGGTCGCATGCTCATCATCTAGCTGGTAATTAAGCGCAAGACAAGTATCCATTCTTAAAACACTAATGAGCCAAGCTATGTTTAGTGCATCTGCAAATACACCTCCAGATGACTGCATGCATACCATGTTTATTTTCATAATTTTCGCCCAGGCCAAGGTCAAGCTAGCCCTAACTGTCGAGTTTCTAGGAATGTCGCCTCGAAGGAGCAACACTCTCTCCTGGCATTCATATCTTTTATTGCAGGCGTATGCCACCTCACTATTGACAGCATTGCGAGCATAAAGAGAATAGAGCAAAAACACCAACACCAATACTACGACCGGAATGCAAGCCACAACCAAGGTCGCTCGTGAAAACGTCTTATATTTCAACTATTCAACCTGCTTTCAAATTTATAGAAACTTAAATCAATATCAATATCAACAACAACGTGGAATTAACATGCTAACACATGCCCTCGTCACTCCGGCACACCACAAGCTCGCCTTCAGACGTTACGGGCCCTGACGAACACCAAAATCCTTGGCATGCAAATGGGATTAGCCAACCGTGACTGGCAGCTATGGGTCGAAAGCTGCCGGTAACGGCTGTCTGCTTTCGATCCTAAGCGGACAGCTCTGAGGGACGGCTCCTTGCCGCTAATGATTTTTGGCAAGGAAAGCGCCAAGGGCTGATCGACCCGGGCCGGGTCGATCAGGTGAGTTCACTAGAAAGTCCATTCCTCGGCCTGGATGACTCGGCAGAATGGCCCAGCTAACGTTGCGTTGTGGTGGGCAACGATGGCCTCTGCTTTGAGTTCTTGAGTATCGGAGCAAGTATGTACGTTTGCGATGAGCACAGCATCAAATCCACAATCGCGGGCGGCGCGGCAAGTACTGTCCACGCAGTATTGGGTTTTCATGCCTGTAACGACGACGCCTTCACAGCCGCGCTCGCTTAGCAG
>Ga0247805_1000771_pt1 | contig 16086 bp, 15 predicted proteins | sample UWRJL044104R1_FD_180930 | JGI IMG/M metagenome (GOLD analysis project Ga0247805, IMG submission 180930) | Plant litter microbial communities from Arlington Agricultural Research Station in Wisconsin, United States - UWRJ-L044-104R-1 | ecosystem: Environmental > Terrestrial > Plant litter >... | reverse complement strand
TTAATTTTGAGTGCTATATTATTCATCAGTATGGGTACTATAGCGATGGCACAAACAGGTGACAAGAAAGTTAAAAAAACACCGGAAGAGCGTGCGCAGCATGCAACAGATGCATTGGATAAGAAACTTGCATTAACGCCCGATCAAAAAGCCAAAGTATATGCTTTAAATCTGGAAGACATGAGAAAGCCTAAAGCAAAGCATGTTAAAGGTGAAAAAAGAGATATTGTTGCAATGAAAGCTGCAATTGATCAAAGGGATCTAAAAATTAACAATATCCTCGACGAAAAACAACGCGTATCTTATAAAGAATGGAAAGAAAAACGCAAACAGGGCATGAAGGATCATTCTTTTAAGAAACGAGGGGACAAAGGTTCAAAGACTGATAAAATATAAACTGATCACATTTAGGGATAATGTATTTGGTTTAATAGGCGGCAAGTAATCTTGTCGCCTTTTTTATGTTTTATTAAAACCCAAGTCTTTAAGAAGAAAATCCCTGTAGTTACTTCCTATGGGCAACTCCGTCTGATTAACAAATATTCTATTTCCCTCAATATGGTCTATTTTTGATTTGTTGATTATAAAAGATCTGTGAATGCGAAGAAACCGATCTATTGGTAGTAATTCTTCAAAACCCGAGAAGGGCATTTTTGGCATTAAAGTAAGCGTTCGTGTGACTATTCGTGTATAATTTCCCTGTGCTTCACCATACAGAAGATCATCATACAGGACTTTGAAAATCTTCCCATCAGTTTTAATAAATATAAAGTTCTCTTGTTTTTTATTAATTTCTACGGGTAACGGTGCATGAAGGCTATTAGCTACAGGATGTAATTTTGCGGTAGCTTTATCGATAGCCATCATGAATCGTTCAAAGGAAAAAGGTTTCAAAAGATAGTCGCAGGCTTCTAGATCAAAAGCATCGGTTGCATACTCTTTATACGCTGTGCTAAATATTATCTGGGGCTTGTTTTTTAAGGTTTTAGCGAAAGAAACACCATCAATAACTGGCATATTTATGTCTAGAAAAAGAATGTCTATGTGTTGATTTTGAAGAATTACTTTAGCTTCCAGTGCATTCCCGCATGATGCGATAACCTTTAGATTGCTTAAATGCTTACAGTAGCTATAAATAATGTCTCTTGCAATCGGTTCATCATCTACGATAAGACAGTTTAGTGTGGTCATATTATTTTATATTCAAACGAAGTTCAACAGAATAAAAACGTTCATCGCTTTTAACAACAAGTTCGTGGCCATTAGGATAGAGCAATTCTAACCGTTTACTAACATTTGTTAACCCAATACCTCCGCTTTTGGCTAGCATATTGTTTTCCTCCTTTTCAATACCGAAACTGTTCTTAACAAGGAACAAGATGGAGTTTCCCCAAACTTTTAGCTTTATGTCTACAAATATCTCTGGAGAGGCTGTGTTTCTTGAATGTTTGAATGCATTTTCGATAAAAACAATCAAAAGCATAGGAGCAATTTTAATTTCTGGATGTAGCATCTCCTCGATTTCTTCTGTCAATACAAGCCTGTCGCCTATTCTAATCTTTTCAAAGTCGATGTAATTTTGGATGTAGGCCATTTCACTCTTTAATGGGACATACACTTCTGTCGCATCATAGACTGAATATCTCAATAACTCCGCAAGTTTAAGGAGCAATTGTGGTATTTTCTGATGATCAGATATGGACAAACCATATAAATTGTTTAAGGTATTAAATAGAAAATGCGGACTCAATTGTGATTGCAAAAGGTTCAGTTCGCTCTTACTATGTGCAGCATCACTTTGAGCGGCTATCAGTTGATTCTTAGTCACAGCATGTACAACTTTTATTAACACGCCTAAAGCAACGCTAACTAAAATGAATGGTATCCAAAATAAGACCAGGTTTATTGCTGCACGACCCTCTAAAGGAAAATCTGCATGAAAGAATAACCAAGCTACCGAAGTTGTAATCAAGATAGCTATAAAGAAAGTAAAGGGTACAGGCAACTTTGTTAATCCTGCAGACCATACTTGTGAAATATACCTTCCACTGAAAACACCTAATATAAAAAATACCGTGGCTGCAAAGGAAACTGCTTCATCGTCTTTGATGCCAATGGATTCCACATAGGGATGTATAGCAATGAATATAGGAATGCCCGAAAAGCATGCAAGTAGTAAATAAAGGTTGTTTCCAAAAAAACTATTAACGGGTCGTTCGCTTAAGTATTTCATTTAAATAGTAATCTGGACTTGTTCAACCATGGAAACAAATATGTAAAAGTTTTCAAAAGGTTGGGATAGTGACGGCTCCAATACCAGTAGTTTGGTGACGAATATACATATTAAGGTTACCAAACATTTGTCACCGATAAAGACAATTATGTCATCACATATCTAAGGTACAACATTTAAATTCTGGTTCGGGCCAGCATAAGGCAACCTTGTATCAACAAACCGAAATCAAATGAAAATTTATACCGCAATCCTTGTACTTATTTTACCTACTGCTATTGCCTTTGGACAAACAGAAAAGAAAACTTCCTCTGCCAAAGATTCCGTGAAAAAAGAAATAAAAGAAATTAAATTGAATGAAGTGACGATCAAAAGTAGAAAGCCGCTTATACAAATTGAAATAGACAAAACTGTAGTTAATGTAAGTTCTATGATCAGTAGTTCAACAAGTAATACCATGGAAGTGCTCGAAAAAACTCCGGGTGTGACTGTTGATGCTAACGGAGGAATTAGTCTTAATGGAAGAAGCGGAGTTATGGTTCTTATTGATGGAAGGCAAACCTATATGTCCGCCGCTGATCTGACGAGCTATCTTAAATCCCTACCCGGAAGTAGTCTTGATAAAATAGAGTTGATCGATAATCCCTCTTCAAAATACGACGCTGCTGGTAATGGCATTATTAATATTAAATTAAAAAAGGATAGAACGGCAGGTGTAATAGGAAGTTTAGCTACTGGTATCAATCAAGGAGAATTAACCAGAAGCAACCATTCCTTAAATTTAAACTATAATCGTAAAAAGCTGAATCTTTTTAGCAATCTGGGATATAGCAGGGATAAGAATTTCTCAGTAGATAATTACACCCGAAACTTTTATGATGATGAAGAAGATTTAAGAAGTAGAATTGCGTTACTGAACAATCAGAGAAATAGGTCTCAAGGTTTCAACGGAAGCCTGGGGCTTGATTACACGGCCTCCCAATCTACAACTTTTGGGTTGCAATTGAGTTTAAGTGGAAATGATCGTGTGGGCAGTTTGGGATATGATAGTAAATCCTTTAATCCGGCTAATGGATTAGATAGTACCAGCGTGGGAAATACACTTTCTGCAGACAATAGAACAAACATGGGTTTGAATTTGAATGTATTACACACCTTCGGAAAAAGCGGCAAGGAAATTTCATTTGATGCAAGCTATTTGAAATACGATGGAGATGGCGACCAGAACACAAACGATCAGTTTTTGTATCTGCTTCCCTCAACAAGTAGGATTTACACCCTTAAGGGAGATTATGTACATCCTTTGAAAAACAAAGCTAAACTGGAAGCTGGCTTTAAAAGCAGTGTAGTGGACAACAGAAATATAGCTAATTATTATACAATAAATGGCTCATCTAAGGAGCTTGACAATTTAAGATCAAATGATTTTAAATACCTAGAAAACATAAATGCAGGTTATCTAAATGCTCAAAAGGCCTGGAAATATTCGAGCTTGCAGTTGGGATTGAGAATAGAGAATACAAATGCTAAAGGCCAGCAATTTGGAAATACAGACGTAGCTGGAAGCAACTTCAATAGAAGTTATACCCAGATATTTCCAGGCGTTGCCTTTCTTTATAAACTTGACACCACTAATACCCGTTCTATAAGTCTCGTTTTAAGCAGGAGGATAAATAGGCCAAACTATCAAAATCTAAATCCATTTGTATTTTTCAGAGACAAATACTCTTATTCGGTAGGAAATCCAATGCTGAGGACACAAGCACAATATCGTTACGAAATTAAATATCAACATAAACGCTGGTTGAGATTTGGGTTGAGCTACAACCACTTCATTGACGTAATTTTGCCGACAACAACTGTAATTGACAACATTTTCTACACTAAGCAAGATAATATTGGAGAAGGATATATGTTATTACTCAATACAGGAATCAACCTTCCTATAGTAAAATGGTGGACAGCAAATAGCGACATTCAGCTTTCAAATATAGGTTTAAGAGGACAAACGGTACAAGCACCAATACACTTTAGCACTTATATAGCCAGGTTCAATTTAAACAACCAATTTAATTTTGAGAAAGGCTGGTCGGCAGAAGCTGGCGGATATTACGCGAGCAGAGATTATAATGGTCAGACTTTTACTTCTGGCATGTATCGCCTTAATGCTGGGATTCAAAAGAAAATATGGAACGATAAGGGAAGTATAAGGCTAAATTTTGATGACATACTTGGGACATGGATCTATAACAACGGTTCTGTTGGTTTAGCAAATGCACAGTATTTCCAGTCTATAAGAACTGATACGCAAAGAATAGGGCTAGGCATTTCTTATAGCTTTGGTAGCGACACCTTCGCCAGAAAAAGTAAGCATAGGGACAATGCGCTTGATGAGGAGAAAGGAAGGATGCAGTAATAATTATATATTTGTTTAAAATTGAAAATATATGTTAGCCCATCACGTTTTATTCTGGTTAAAGACCGAAACTACAGAAGATCAAATCGCCGCATTTAAAAAAGGCCTTGAATCCCTTGAAAATATTGAAACTGTTAAGACCTTTCACATTGGTACTCCGGCAGCTATAGACCGGGCAGTTGTTGACGTTACTTACACTTTCTCTTTGACCATTTTCTTCGAAGATATGGCTGGTCACGATGTATATCAAATTCATGATTTGCATAAAGCATTTCTGGACCAATTCCGTGAGCTGTTTGAGAAAGTAGTAATTTACGACGCAGAATAATCTTATAGTGGCCGCAATATCGGAACAGCTTATTTAGTTACCTCCAGACCAATGCGGCCACTGTTCCTGCTTCCAATGAACGGCTCTGTTCGTAGAGAAAATTCTAATTTGTATTTACCAGAAGTTTTAGGAGATCGTATCATCGCAGGAATTGAAATAGACTCTCCTGGCAAAATGATTCTATTCTCTAAATCAGTTTTTACTTCGAGCATGGGATCAATAAGCATATTATTCACTTTATAACCATACTCCAAATAACATTTCCACTTTTGATTTTTATTCCCTAAAGTGATTGTATCCGCATATGGATTGGTTATTTTCAATTGTATGCGAATATTCACATCTGCGCCAATCTTTTTTGGAATGTCCAATGGCACAATATTTACACGCTGGTACATTCGTACATCATCTAACCATGTTCCAAATACAATACCTTTATTTGTATACATGGTATCTAGTCTTTTAGTAGGATCAGGTTGCAACATCAAATAGTAGACCCCTTTATTTCTAAACTGATCATCAAGTGGCCAGATATCGTATTGATTTTTCCTGTAGTTTCTAGAGTTGTACGCAAAGCCCTTTAAGCTGTTGGTGTAATAATTATATTTCGAGGCAAGTTGAAAGGAGTCTTCAAATATGACTGGACTATCGCCTGCAAATTTGTGTATTTCTAATGCCCATTCTTTGTTTCCGAAATAACTCTTGATTAGTTTATTCTTCATTAGGAAAGGAATGGGAATAATCAATATTAACCTTACTAGTAGGATCATTGCAATATTTACGATGGCGACCTTCGAGAACCATTTAGGAACACCATCTTTAGCTAGTTGCAAATAAGCCAATAGCAGCAAGCAAATCATTGCTGGTAGTGTCCAATGAGCCTCTACTCTCCCTTTGAATGTACTTAGGAAAAAAAATATAAATATGCCAAAGAAATTAAAGCGAAGCGCTCTAATAAAGTTGTCGTCATCTTTGACTTTTGAAGCACTGATGTATAAAAACCAACCAATAAGTGGCCCGGCAAGTAGCAGTTGTCCAATGAGGTATTGATAGGTAAAGTCGATTCTATATGCTTCCGCAGAGCGGTCAACTATGTGATAATAAAAAGAAGGGAAATTATTTTGAAACTGCCACCAAAGATGCGGAAGGAAGGCAACAATAGCGAATATAATGATTACCCAAAAAGACCCTCTTTTAAATAGTTTGAAATTGGATAGAATGGTAAAGAAAAGTATAAGAATAGCATGATACTTACTATAAAGAAGACAAGCGATAATTAACGCTAAAATGGAGGCTATTAAATAACTATCCTTTTTAAGGTAACGTTGATATACATAAAGGAATAGTGCTGTAAAGAAAAATAAAGGGGAGTCTGGTGTGGTAACAAATCCATAAACATGGAATAGAACTATTGACGCTGAAAGCAGAATGAAAAGAGTTAAATTATAGGTATAAACACTTACTACTTTCCAAAGTAAATAAAAAGCAGTTGTCGTCGTGACCACTGTTATAAATCTAAGTCCTAATGGATTATGCATAAGACTGTCACCAAGTTTTATAAAGAGGGCCACCATAGGTGGATGATCAAAGTATCCCCATGCCAGAAACTTCGAATATAGCCAATAGTATGCTTCATCAGGATGAAGGTCCATAAAGGCTGCCTGTATAAAGTTAAGTACTGCCCAGAGGCTTAGGAATATAGGGAGTAGTAGTTTGTAGCTTGAAATTTGCTTTAACATCTTTTATCCTGTAAAGGTGTAAAGATAATTGGCAAAGAAATTCCATAGAGAAACCAATCCAATCGCAAAGGCTTTAGCGAGGTAAAAGTTCCATTTTAGTTTCTCGTGAAAAATATAAATGATACCATTACTCATAGCGAGGCCAATTAAGGAGATTATAAAAAACTTACCGAATTGAGTTACTGTATTAGGGTCATGATTGTTAAAGGTCCATAATCTATTAAGGCTATAATTAGTTCCTGTTGCCACAATAAAACCAACAGAATTGGCTACATATTTATGAATTTTAAGCCTTTCCTTAAAGAGGTAAGTGATCCCGAAATCTACAACCATTCCAGAAAGACCAACTACTCCGAATTTTATAAATTTCAAAATGAAGGCTTTATTGAACTCGATTGCGGCTAGTTGGGTCATAGAAATTTCTTTCAGCAAAACTAAGATAATAATAAGACAACTTCATTTGCTTTGCTTATTTTTGTGTTCAAAGTATAGGGATTGCTCAATCTTTTCAAATATAAAACGCCTGTTGAATACTCCTTAGAGTTTAAGGATGCTTCCAGTTATGGTAATGTCAGGCAAATAAGACTGCTCAGTACCGGGTTGTTTATATTGGCTTCTTTTGTTAGGCTTCTGGGATATATTTACCATAATGAACTCGTCACTGTTCCAAACATAAACGAATACAACCTTAGCAACCTAATACAGCTTATAGGCTCTTCTTGTTTTATAATGCTTAGTTCTGTAGCATTGAAATTTAAGAGTTGGACGATACAGCACAGAAACATATTAACGCTAGGTTTCACTTTGTTTATCCTCTCTGTATGCTTCTATTTAAGCTATATATACTCCATGCACAATGCTAAGAATACGCTGACAATGTTTTTGACTGGGATTGTAGTGGTCAGCATTTTCTTTACCCTAGAATTTAAATATATTCTAACACTCGCATTATATGTAGTCTTCCTATTCACAATTGGTATGGTTGTACCCAGCCTTAACTCAGCCCAACAGCTGTTGAATTTTATTGCATCAATTGTTCTGGCCTTTGTACTTTATATCTGCTCCAGATACAGCTACTTTTATAATTCTCAGCATTTTGTACAGGTGAGACTGCTAGAGGAAAAGAATATAGAAGTGCAAGAATTAAATCGGCAAAAAGGTGAGATACTAGGGTTTGTCGCCCACGATTTAAGAAATCCACTAAATAATATTGAAGCTTTAAGCCGCATACTAATCGAAGAGCAAGAATGTGAAGATCATACTGAGTTAGATATGATTCTTGGCTCTTCGAGACAGGCGAAAGATATCATAAATGATCTTTTAGAAGTTATTCAGGTTGAAAAAGCACCTTATCAGCTTCAAAATATTGACTTGGTGAATTACATTAATAGTATCTGTAGCAACTGGCAAGCTAACGCCCCGGAAAACCGTAAAATAAACTTTATTTCAGCCGAGGCAATTATAGTAACACCCTTAAATCCAGCAAAGTTTAGTCGGGTTATTGACAACCTGATAGGAAATGGAATTAAGTTCTCAGCGAATGATACACCAATTGATATTGAGGTTTTAAAGTTAGAAGAACATTGCCTTATCAAGATTAAAGATTATGGCATCGGTATACCTGATCATTTGAAAGGATTACTATTTGATCAATTTTCTAAGGCAGGCAGGTCTGGCCTAAAGGGTGAAAAATCATTAGGTTTGGGCTTACATATTTCTAAAGACATTGTCGAACAACATGGAGGTACTTTAACGCTGGAAACTAAAGAAAATATGGGCTCTACCTTTATTATATCTATGCCTCTGGCGAGCTAATTTAAATGAAACTTTTCGATAGGTATTATGATCGCCTTAGATGCAAATACCAGAGCGACAGTTAAAATTCCAATCAAAACCGCCAGTGCAGTTTGTAAGGACGAATAAATCTTGTTGTCAGAAATTATAAACGCTGATTCTTTTATCAACTCCTCTCCTACCTGGTTTTGTATATTAATTAATGCTTTAAGACTCTTTACCGCAGCATTAAATGTTCTCTCTGTCTTCAGTTCAAACAGACGCCTTCCTGTTGAAGCAACAGTAAGCTCGCTTAATGCTTTCATAGATTGTTCAATAAATTTACTCTCATCAAGAGAGACCTTTAACTCATTTAACAACTGTTTTTCTGACCTTACTAGATAAGTTTTTTCATATTTTAGTACAAATCCACTTATAGCTATGTCATGTGCAGAGATTTGATTCAGAAGTTCATGAGGTAGTTTGATTTCTAAATTACTTTGCAATATATTGTTGATAAGGATTTGTTTTGCATGCAAGTGTTCAGCGATATCAAAAAGAAGCAGCGCTGGAACCAATCTATCAGAATAAAGTGAAGAAAAAGAGTTGTTCAAGCTCTTTATATTTCTGTCTTCCAATGTTCGAATCATTAGCGTGCAGGCCATGATGCAAAATAATAAAATAGCTACTTTGGTTTTTTGCTTTTTATCAAATGAAATTTTCATAAGTTTTGGTTCTAATATTCTTCTTCCATCGTACTGCTGAATAAGTTACTGGAAAAATTGACTAAAAACAATTCTTTCTTTGCACGTGTAACTCCAGTGTAAAGCCAACGCATGAAATCTAAATCAATCATTTCGTCAGTCAAATATCCCTGGTCCACAAAAACAGCGTCCCATTGCCCACCTTGAGCTTTATGACATGTCACTGCATAAGCGAATTTTATTTGAAGCGCATTATAATACGGGTCTTCTTTTATGGCTTGAAAGCGTTCTCTTTTATTTGTAAGGTGATCATAATCCAGATTGAGCTCTTCAAACATTTTATTACTTTGCTCGTAGTTTAGACTTGGCGACTCTGATGTAAGCGTATCGAGCATTACTTTACAGGTTATGTTTCCAGCTTCTGGAAAATCTATAAGCTCCAGATTTACCTCGCAGAAGCGAAGCCCATAGCGTTCTTCTATCCCTCTCACTCTTGTAATTCTAGCCATATCACCATTTGCTATAAATGCTGCAGATTCATTTTCGGGAAGCCAAAAATAGTTGTTTTTAACGACCATTATCTGATCCCCCCCTGTAAGCTCTTCATCACGATAAAGTAACCTGGATCGGATTTGCTGATTATAAATATTAGCTGATTTATTGGAACGGCATACAACTAACGCATTTTCAATACCAAACTTATGATAAGCATACTCCAACCCCTCCACAAACTTCAAACCCGTCATCCTAAAAATATCCTTGTATGATTTCGTAAGAAACTTCGGAAGCTTAATCTTTTCATACTCTGCAAGATCCTTGTTGATAATCTTTCGGAGCATAGTTGCATTTGCTAATATCCCCGATTTTTTCTCTTGTCGGACAACCTCTTTTAGTTCAACGGCTTTAACATTTAAACCAAAATTTTGAGCGATGTAATCTGCATTTAACGCCGGACTATCTAAACTACCCACCGGGGGGAGTTGTGCTGTGTCTCCAACAAATGCGACGGCACAGTTTTTACCATTGTAAACATATTGCATAAGATCTTTGAGAAAAGAAGAGCCTGTTTTAGTATTCCATTCGTCGGCGATCATCGAAGCCTCATCAACAATAAAAAGAGTGTACTCAGCAATATTAGGGGCTAAAAGAAAAGACAATTCGGTGGCAACAGATGATTTTTTTCGGTAAATCCTTTTATGGATTGTAAGTGCCAATCTGCCTGTATAGTTGGTCATAACTTTTGCTGCGCGGCCAGTCGGAGCCATCAGTACACTCCGGTAACCAAACCTTGGAAGTGCCTTAACCAAAGCTCCGACAGAAGTTGTTTTTCCTGTTCCTGCATATCCGCGCAAGATAAAACATTGTCTATCCAACGGTTCTGATAGGAAAGCAGCCATTTCTTTGCAGAAAATAAGTTGTTCTTCAGTAGGACTAAATTGATACGACTGGGCAATTAAGCTGGCTTTATCCATTTATCAAATAAGCAATGGTGTTGTTATAGAAAAAAAGAATATTTTTGTGAACATGAACAGCAAAAATAGCATAATATTGGTTGATCCTGATTTTGATGTTGATTCGGCAGACAATTGTGACTTGCTGATTAAGGTAACTACAGACAATTTCTCTTATGCGATTATAGACCGGTCAAAGAACTGTTTAATGGTACTCTATGACCATCAGGAGTGTAAAAATGTTCACTCTGCACTTTCGAATCTTTTAAAGGAAGATCGTCACTTCGACCTTCCTTTTAGAACCGTTAAAGCCTCAGTTTTCACTCGCAATACCATTGCTATACCCAACGATCTTTTCGATTCCCAGAAGCTGAATATTTATGCCAAATATTTCAGCACCGAACAATCCGAGCAGCTGCATCTACAGAACCTTCCTGGACAAGAATTTACTTCCATTTTCAATCTTGATCACAAAATGGAGGAACTCTTAATTACCAGTTTTGGAATTAGTAAGGTTTTTGACCATACCGCGCCACTTATAGCATTATCCAATTTTGTTACTGAAAAGCATTTGACTCTAGACTTTACAGTAGGGAGCTTTTGTGCTGTATTATCAGATTGCGGTAAATTGCTCTTCGAAAATTGTTATGATACAGTAGATGCTGAAGAGTTTAATTACTTTCTATTGCTAATCATTCATCAATTAGAACTTGATAAACAACCTATCAAGGTTTCTTTAAGTGGAATTATTCATGAAGATGACGAGAAATTTAAAGCGATTAAGCAATACTTTAATAATATAGTTTTTAACATTCCCAATGCTGAAAAGCTCGACAATAAAATTCTCGACAATATGCCTAATCAATACTACAGTAGTTTATTAGCTCTTAGATTATGCGAATAATCGGTGGCCGTTTAAAAGGAATACGGTTCAACGCGCCTGATAGCCTTCCTGTAAGACCAACAACAGATATGGCCAAAGAAGCGCTATTTAATATCCTTTACAATACGTATGATTTCGATAATTGTGACGTTCTAGACCTATTTTGTGGAACAGGAAACATTAGTTTTGAGTTTGCATCTCGGGGAATTAAAAGCGTGACAGCTGTTGACAAACATTCTGGGTGCATATATTGGGTTAAATCTATTATCGACAAACATCAGTTGAAAGAAATCAATGTTGAAAAGGCTGATGTTTTTAAATACCTGACTGCCCCAAAAAAAAGTTTTCAGATCATATTCGCTGATCCTCCATATGACTTGCCAACCATTCCTAAGATTCCAGAGTTGGTTATGAACAATGGCTTCCTGGCGGATAATGGAGTATTAATTGTAGAGCATCCATCACTTTTGAAGCTGAATGCACAACCAGGATTTAAAGAAACACGGCGATATGGAAATTCCTCATTCAGCTTTTTTGAAAAAAGTATATAATCTCATTCAACTATGAACATAGCTGTTTTTCCAGGCTCATTCGACCCGATCACTATAGCTCATGTAGACATCTTGCAACGAGCGCTACCTCTATTTGATAAGATCATCGTTGGAATTGGCTTTAATAGTGCTAAACAAGGTTATTTAAGTCCTGAGAAAAGAAAAGATATTATCGAAACTGTTTTTGCCAAAATAGCTAAAGTAGAAGTACAACTGTATGAAGGATTGACAGTAGAATTTTGTAAGAAAAACGAAGCAAAGTTTATTCTTAGGGGTGTTAGATCTGTTGGGGATTTTGAATATGAAAAGCCAATAGCACAAATAAACCAAACCCTGATGCCAGAAATTGAAACTGTACTACTTTTTAGCAAGCCAGAATATGGTGCTATTAGCTCGACAATCGTCCGTGATATTTTGAGGCATGGAGGTGATGTCAGCAAGTTTTTACCTGCTGACGCGATGTCTTTTCTAAAATAGATTTTTTTTACAAGAGCCTACCTTCTTCAAGGACTTGCACAATGGAAGGAAATGTATTTTTAAGAACTGGTTTTAGTTCATCAGAAGCAAGCCATACGGCCTTAGTAATACCTTCTTCTTTTTGAGGAATTAACTTAGGTTCTCCTTTAACAGTCATGCTATACCAATTAGTTTTCTTCAAAACGAGTTTTGCACCCATCGTATATACATGAAAGGTCTTGCATAATTTCTTATCGTTGGTATTTATCTTTACGCCGCACTCTTCTTCTACTTCTCTAACACCTGCATCTCTCATCTTCTCCCCTTTTTCTACTTTACCTTTTGGAAGATCCCACTTTTTATTACGGAAGATGAACAGGTAATTACCCTTTACACTCTTAACCAAACCACCAGCTGCCTTAATTAATTCACAGCTTTTTTTGATCTTATTAAACAGTTTTTTAGGGTCTTCTGCAAGGAGGAGATAGTCCTGAACCGTATCCTTTTCTATATTTTTGTAGAATGTTGGAAAATCAAAATCCTGTGCATCAAGTCTTTGAATTTTCTTCAGTTGCTTGGGCGCAGAATCTGCGATAAACAAGGTATTGTCGTTAATATAAATTCTGTATTTTTGAACCATGTATAATAAAAGTGATATTGAATTAAAGGTAGCTGAATTTTTATTACAAATTAAAGCAATAAAGTTACAACCTAATAATCCATTTACATGGGCTTCAGGCTGGAAATCTCCAATTTATTGTGACAACAGAGTTACACTTTCACATCCATCAGTAAGAACATACATCAGACAGAAACTTACCCAATTGATCCAGGAAGAATTTGGTTCAGTTGATATAATAGCAGGTGTTGCTACCGCAGGAATACCTCAAGGTGCATTGGTAGCTCAAGAGCTTGGATTGCCATTTGCGTATGTTCGTGCTAAAGCAAAAGAGCACGGAACAGGTAGTTTAATTGAGGGTGAGATTGTAGAAGGTCAGCGTGTTGTTGTTATCGAGGACCTAATTTCGACAGGAAAAAGTAGTTTGCAAGCTGTTGATGCTTTACGGAACGCCGGGCTTTCCGTTGCTGGCTTAGTTGCTATATTTACCTATGGTTTTGACCAGGCTGATGAGAACTTTAAAGCTGCAAAATGCAGATATGCAACCTTATCTAATTATAATACTTTAATTTCCTACGCCGCAGAGCATAGCTTTATTGCTCAGAATGATGTTGATTTGCTTGCAAATTGGCGTAAAAACCCATCTGAGTGGGGTAAAGAATCCGAACAATTATCTTAATAAAAATACCATGACAGTTATAGAAAGTACTACTGAGATCAACCTTCCGGTTGAAAAGGTTTATGAGTTTTTAGCAGACCTGAACAACCATCAGCAATTAATGCCTGAAAACATTTATAACTGGTCATCTACAAAAGACGAAGCAAGTTTTACCATCCAAAATATGGCTAAACTTGCTATAAAAATTTCCGAACGAGTAGAAAACAAGCAGTTGATCGCCATCCCAACAGAAAAGCCACCTTTCGATGTAGAATTAAAATGGACTGTGGAAGACAATGGCAACGGTGGAACGATCGCTAAACATATTTTATCTGCAGATTTAAATATGATGATGAAAATGCTTGCCGCAGGTCCTCTACAAAAACTAGCAGATCACCAGACGGAACGACTCAACGAAGTATTGAAATAAGACATTTTTTCAGTACAAAGGCTTATTTATCAGCATTTTAGGCAGATAAATTCAGACCAACCAGACATAATTTCCGAAAACAAACAGAAATTTCCATTGGCATTTTCTTTGTTCAGTTGGAGTTATGAACTTCAACAATTTTACAATCAAAGCTCAGGAAGCAATTCAACAGGCTTCCGCAATAGCAGAAGGCAATCAGCAACAAGCTATTGAAACGGTACACCTGCTAAAAGGCTTGCTTACTGTTGATGAAAATGTTGTTTCCTATGTACTAAAAAAGTTGAATGTCAACTTAAATGTACTTAATCAAAATTTAGACCTTAACATCGGCAAATTTCCAAAGGTTAGTGGAAGTAGTCCTTACTTAACTTCAGGAAGTAATTCTGCCTTACAAAAAGCACAATCTTATTTAAAGGAATTCAAAGATGAATTCGTCTCAGTAGAACATGTGTTGCTTGGAATTTTATCCGTTAATGACCCCACATCGAATTTACTTAAAGATCAGGGTGTAAATGAAAAAGACCTCAAAAAAGCGATCATAAGCTTGCGCGGAGATAATCGGGTAACGGATCAAAATGCGGAAGCCTCATATCAGGCACTTGGAAAGTATGCACGTAACCTTAACGAGTATGCTGAGTCAGGCAAGTTGGACCCGGTAATTGGTCGGGATGATGAAATCAGGCGGGTCATCCAGATATTGTCCAGAAGAACGAAAAATAACCCAATATTGATTGGTGAACCGGGTGTAGGTAAAACTGCTATAGCAGAGGGAATCGCATTTAGGATCATAAAGGGAGACATTCCTACAAACCTTAAAAACAAGACAGTTTACTCATTGGATATGGGTGCCTTAATTGCAGGTGCAAAATACAAAGGTGAATTTGAAGAGCGGTTAAAAGCTGTGGTTAAAGAAGTTACTCAAAGTGATGGAGACATTATCTTATTTATTGACGAGATACATACTTTAGTTGGGGCTGGTGGTGGAGATGGAGCGATGGATGCTGCAAATATTCTAAAACCTGCATTAGCAAGGGGTGAATTACGAGCTATTGGGGCAACAACGCTTGACGAATATCAAAAATACCTGGAAAAGGACAAGGCGCTTGAAAGACGTTTTCAAAAGGTAATGGTTGATGAGCCAGACACTCAGGATGCAATATCTATCCTAAGAGGTCTTAAAGAAAGATATGAAACTCACCATAAAGTTAGAATTAAAGATGAAGCAATCATTGCTGCCGTCGAACTTTCACAACGCTACATAGCCGATCGTTTTCTACCTGATAAAGCCATAGATTTAATGGATGAAGCGGCTTCAAAACTCCGTTTGGAAATGGATTCCGTACCTGAGAAAGTAGACGAACTCAATCGTAAGATCATGCAGCTTGAGATAGAACGAGAAGCGATCAAGAGAGAAAACGATGTCAAAAAAGTTGCCAGTCTTGGTGAGGAAATAGCCAATATGTCTGCTGAAAGAGATGAAATTAAAGCAAAATGGCAGGGTGAAAAAGACTTAGTGGATAATATTAACAATGAGCTCGAACAAATAGAAAACTATAAACTGGAGGCAGATCAAGCAGAGCGTGCTGGTGATTATGGAAAGGTTGCTGAAATCCGCTATGGGAAGATCAAAGAGGCTCAGGACAGGTCCGAGAAGTTAAAAGAAACTCTTGCAAGTCAGCAAAGTGAAAGCAGAATGCTTAAAGAAGAAGTAACTGCAGATGATATTGCCGGTGTAGTTGGAAGATGGACTGGAATACCTGTTACTAAATTGATTTCAAGTGAACGTGAAAAACTTCTGAACCTTGAAGGAGAGTTACATAAACGAATTGCCGGACAAGACGAGGC
>Ga0247805_1000770_pt1 | contig 16090 bp, 12 predicted proteins | sample UWRJL044104R1_FD_180930 | JGI IMG/M metagenome (GOLD analysis project Ga0247805, IMG submission 180930) | Plant litter microbial communities from Arlington Agricultural Research Station in Wisconsin, United States - UWRJ-L044-104R-1 | ecosystem: Environmental > Terrestrial > Plant litter >... | reverse complement strand
CAGCCGTCGCCTGTCGAACAAGAGTCCTGACCAGGATCCGTCCGTAGCGCGACGAACCGAGACTGGAAGAGGCGATCATCGGGAACTAGGACTACCCGCCGGTCGATGGGTCAGCGAAGCGAACTGGTGGCCGCGACTATTCAGTTGCCAACTCTAGATCGGCAATGACTTCGGAAATGTCTTGGTACCGCTGGGCGGGGGCGTTGTGCACGCACTTGTCAACAATGAGTTGGATTGCCGGTGGGCACCCGGCTATGGAACTGCGACCCGTGAACATGAAAGCGAGGATGTGCCCGATGGCGTGAATGTCGTTGACCTTGGCGAATTCCTTAAGACTCACAAGGGTGGGATCGCGGATCGACCCCTTCATCTCAGTGTCGGACTTCGTGAACTCTGACCCTTCCGCTTTGTGCAATCCGAAGTCGCTGAGCTTGACGAGAAAGGCCTGTTCGTACTCTTTGATGAGTACGTTCCCGGTGCTGAGATCGCGGTGAAGGATGCCTTTTCGATGGAGGTAGGCCATCGCGTAGAGGAATTGCAGTGCCAACCTTTTGCGCGTCGAAAATTGAAGCATGCCGTTGTATTTCTGCATGAAGCTGCGAAGGTCGTAGTCGCAGAATTCCATCGTGAATGAGGTGTGGCTTTCGTCGAATTGGTACGCCTGCACGATGTAGGGGTAGTTCAGTTCCTTCATTTTCTGAAACTCGGCCTTGAATCGGCTCAGCTCGCGCTCGTCGAGGTTCTTCTTCCCTACCTTCACGGCAACTGGAAAACCGTACGTCTCGTCTGTGTACTTGTAGACGATCGCGTACGACCCTTCTCCCACCATCGTCTGCTTCGGCGGCGTGGACGTTTTTGTCGGCGGCTGCCAAGCGTTCGAGACAAAAATAGGATCGAACCGGTCGATGTCGATCTTGGCGAACGCCTCCGGGATTGGGCTTCCTCCCGAAAGGACGAGGAAGGCGCTGCATTCGTTGAGGACGCGTTGGTAGTCCTCGCGCATGCGAATATCTATTCCGATTTTGCCGAGAGTGCCTCGTACCTCGCGGATTTCCTCGATGAGGTCGATGAGTTCGCGGCTTGGCTCGGCGTTGAAGTGCCGGCCGCGGTCCATCTTGGAGTTCATGAAGAGGAACAGCGCATTTAGGCGTTCGTGGAGCGCGCCGAAGACGAGAGGCAGAGGCGGCTGCATTGTTGCGTATAGGCCCGAGTACACCTCCGATGGTGGCAGCGTCGAAAATCTGTCAGAGAGGTGTCGGAAGACGGCGGTTTGGTCGGGCATGCTCGAAGGCTAACGCAGGGCCCCCCACCTCGCTTAGCTGTGGCCTCGCGCGACCGCTGTCAAGCAGGTGGCCTGCGACGCCCGTCCAATCGCCGATTTCTGCCCGTGCACGGTGACCGACTCGCGGCTATCGATTCCGCGCATCACGAAAAGACTCCGCGGTCCGCTAGAGCCTTCGACTACCCGTACTCACGGTGGGTGCGCACTGCGAGGGGAGACATGCGGCACGATGTTCTTCATGGAGTTTCCTCGAATAAGCGCGACCGACGACACTATGTGCCTGGCACACATCACTGACCCCGTCCTACTCCGCCGAGTGAATCGGTATGCCGAGGACGGCCGTTGCACCCTTTGTGCGCGGAACAAACTCGCAGTAGGCGGGCCAGTCGTCAATTTGAGCCGCCTCGCTGAGCTCGTGGATGAGGCTGCAGCGCAGTGTTACAACCATCATGGGCAGATCTTCGATGGTGAGCAGATACTCGAATCGAAGACTACGGAGGAAGTGGTGGAGAATCTGCTCGACGGGTGCGTTACATCTGAAGCGCTCGATCTGGCTTGTGAACTTGTAGCGCGACTCATCTCCGAGGAATTGGATTGGTTCGAGCCTTACGACATGGACTACGAAGCTGGTGTGGAGTTCGAGTGGAACGACTTTGAGCAGAGTGTGAAACACGAGTCCCGGCTCCTCTCGACGCCAGCCGGGTCGAAGGCTGAAACCGTCCCTGAGAAGAACTACGAATTCGTACGTTCGCTGCTCGTATTGGCTGCAGAACACGCCGGTCTCACCAAACCACTCGCGCGCGGAATGAGACTACATCGCGCGCGCACCGAGCGCGATTCGCGCAAACTCGAACGTGACGCGCGAGATTCTCCTGAGGCAGTACTCGGACCTGCCCCCGAAGATCGTGCGAGCGCTGGTCGCATGAACGCGCAGGGAGTTCCCATGTTCTACGCCGCGTTCGATGCCGAAACCGCTTGCGCCGAAGTTGCCTCACATAGCCCATACGACGAAGCCGTAGCGGGCACTTTTATTCTTCAACAGCCATTACGCGTTCTAGATCTGACACAATCGCTTCCTCTCCGGAGCGTCTTCGATAATTCGTCATTAGGTGAGGGAGATCACCGGCTGGCGTCGCTCGGGTACTACGTCCAGCGGATCACTCAGCCGGTAATCCTTGACGGAAATCACCCGGTGGACTATGCGCCGACGCAGGTACTAACCGACGTCTTCAGATATTGGGCCGACCCGCCCATTGACGGCATCATCTACCCCTCATTGGTAAGCAAGGGAGGGAAAAACGTCGTGCTCTTCTTCGGCAACCCGCGGTGGTTCGAGCGCGTTGGGAAGCCCTCAAGTCGTTTTGAGCGCTTTGAGCGAGGATTAGAGCGAGGTACGTCGGGGCCGCTGTTCGTCATCGACCCCAAAACGGTGCGACGGTACAGCGTGGACCGCGATATCGCCGTAAGAAAGTCGCGGGCATGGAGTCCGCAAGATGACAATGCTATGAACGCAGACTCGATCTAGGTAACGACAAAGGGCGTACTAACTGGTGAACTTACGTGCACGGTGACTTTAGCCTAACGCCGCAGTGTACGTCGTGAAGTGGATCCGAGCTTTGCGACGAAATCCGACTAGCTCGACTCCGCGGAAGCCTTCGGCTGATCGAGTTGCTGTTCGCGCCGTTGTTGTGCGACACGAATTGCTTCAATTCGACCGGTCAATTCGGCTCGGCGCTCGTCGGTGGTCCCTTCCGCGTAGGCTCCCAGGCCGAGATTATACGCATTCAACTGTTCTTCCAGATCGTCAGCCGTCTGGCGAAGATAGAAGGCGCGCTCCCGGTACTTAAAGTAGCCGGTGAATCCGGCGGAGAGCCCGACGGCCGCGCTAAATCCAACGGTTAGCCACTTGGAAGGACCCTCAGTTGGGCTGAGGCTTGCAACCGTGGTTGTAGCCAGCGACCCAACGATCACAACAGACTGAAAAGCGTTGTTCACCAGCCGGTAGCCGTCACCTCGTTTTCGCAGGGTGGTTACGTCCCGGGTCGTAGCGCCTCGGTAGATCTCTTGACGAAGCGTCAACTCGATACCATCGGCACCAAAATAAAGTGCTTGCTCGTCATACAAGCGCTCGAGATCGAGATCGAGACGATGCGGAGCAAGGAGTTTCTTGTCAGACCCAACCATCCACAAAATAACCGCCGCGAGACCCGCTGCCGCGCTGAGGACCCCGACCACTGCCCACGCGGGACCCAGATCAAAGAGCGTGCCAACTGGATAGCTTGCGATCCAAGAAATGACAAGAACAGTGGGTACCGTGGCCGTGAGCACCTTCGCGGTACTGGTTAGGAAGCGTGCGCGACGAAGCTCCAATTCCTTCTCACTAATATCGCCACGAAGTTTAATTAGATCGTCGGTTACCTGATCACTTGTCATTATTGCCACAACCTGAAGATACCAACATTCAGCGCCCGTAATCGACGCAACGAATCTGATGCCGGCGGCGACTTGACGTCTTCTCGATTCGAGGTGCGGGGCTTTCTCAAATTGCGCGCCTTCGGCCAGCGCCGTCGTGGGCTCGTCGACCCGTGGACGGGCACTGGCAAGGCCATGAGAGCGAAAAACTACAGGCCGTGACGGTAGTTGTATACCAAGACTCGTAGGCGGGCCAACCAGTCCTTCGTGTGGATTATCCGGTCGAATTCACCCTTGTGATCGGTCATCAGTTCGGTTCGCGACAATCGGCTGAGTTCGTCCCAATTGCCGCCCAGTACATAGAGCGCGTTACCAATACGAGGATTCTCGAACGCAACGAAGTCGGGTCCGAACTCGTATCCGATATATCTCTGCATCCCGGACGAACCGAAGTATCGTTTCGCAGGCCGGAGCGACTCGACGCTTTCGAGACGATTGATCATCAGCTCACGGTCGCGCGACGGAATGCTGCTGCCGTACTTCCGCTCGATAAATTCACGAGTGTCTTCTCGCGTTCCCGGCGGAAGGGGTTCCCAGGTGAGTGTGTCGTTTGGAATTTCTGGTACTCCGTCAGCGCCGATAGGGAATGCGTGCGCTCCCCCGAACCATTCGCGGCTGAGTGATGCGCCGTACCGAAACTCGTGTTCGCGGGACTCGTCGAATGGACCGCGAAAGACCTTCTGGACGATGCCCGTGGATACATCGGTTTCCTCATGGTCATGGACAAAGTAGGCCTCGAGTTGCTCTCCGAACCAGCGCGACTTCTGATAGACCTGTCGAGTTTGAGTGATGTCGTGGTAGCCATTTCCGCGGTAGTTCGGCACTTGATGCGTGAAAGTTTGGGACACCTTTGGCCGTTCCTTCCAGACCATCGTCCATCCGCTCGCGTTCCAGCCGGACCATCTGCCCGTCTTGGTCGGGGGAAGGCCCTGATGAGCGTTTTCATCTAGGTCAGTTAGACCAAGCCGAGCAACAGTGGTGGAGTGCCAATTGGCATCGAACTTGCGAACGGAACCGAAGACGAACTCGGAATCACCGAGCGCGTCAATCTGCGCCTTGAGATGATCCGGTAAGACCCTATATCCAGCGGCCATAATTCTGCTCCTTGTCTTATTTGATCGTTGATGCGGATTGCTTGTTCGTGTGGCGAGCGTCGACATAGATAGGTTTCATCGTGATGTTCTTTTCGATGGAGAGCGCGCGAAGAGTGTCTTCGACTCGCTTTACTCGCTCAAGGCCAAAGTCCGCATCTGTATAGCCAACGCAGAGGTAGATGCCAAATTCGATCTGCTCAGTTCGGAGATACTGGGGGAGCTGTTTGGACGCCCCACTGAAGAACTTCGAACTGTTCATCAGCTTCACCTCGACTAGAGCGCGCTTTCCCCACATGCCCTGCGTGAACTTGAAATCAACTGGACCGCGCCCCATGTCAACTTCGCGAGACACTTCGACGCCTGCGGCGCGGCAGTGAGCAGAAAACTGTGCCGCGGCCACTGCTTGAACGATTTTTTCCTTCCGGGGTCTGACCAACTCGTCATCCCAGAATGCCCGCCACAAATCCCTTTGCTCGACCGCCTCCTGAAATTCGAGCATTAGCTTCTCAACCCAATCCCGAAAGTCGCCATCGTCTGTTGGCTGGCCAAGCGAGGGGCGTGAAGCAGCCGCTGCTTCGCCAGCTTCGGCCCAGCCGACGAGTAGATCCGGATCCGTATCCACGTCGTAGGACTCGTGCTCGTCCTCGGCAACCTCGGTCACATACTCAAGCGCGAGGTATGGGTGGCGACGAGCCGCATCCCTACCTGCAGTACGTTTTTCGGCCTTCGTGAGGTTGATGTTCAGCTCGTAGTTCAACTCTCCCCGAAGTTCGTCACCAGCCTGTGCGTCTGCCCAATTCCAGAACGAATCGGGAGTCACCAGAGGTATGTCCTTCATGAAGCGTTTGGGGGCGAGGAGCACGCCTCCGTTGAACGCTGGGCTTGACGGCAGATCTACGCGGCCCGATTCCCACCTTCCAGTTTCTCGGCTCCAAGACACGTGTTTCACTGGAACGCTTGTGAGTGGAACTTTGTGTCGGGACGCAACGGTTTGGGTGTAGTCGACAAACTTGAACTTCAAGATGTTGCAGAAGATATCGCTAATCCGGTCAACTCCGAGGCCTTCGCAGAAGAGTGAGAACGTCTGGATATGTTGAATCTCTTTGACATCATTCCCGGCCAGTTCCCCGAGGGCCTCCGTCATTCGCTGAGCGTAGATCGGTCCGGCCCCAGCGCCTTCTGGATGGCCCATTGACATCCCGAGAGCAAACTCGGGAGGCTCGGGGAATGTGAGCATGCGCTGGGCTTTCAGCCAGTGCGGCGATGTTCTGCGACCTTCCGCCATTCGCACGTATTGGAGAGCCAAGGAGAAGAAATCGAGTACAACTTGTCGGGCATCCGCCCAAAAGGGGTCTTCGTCGTTGAAGACTAGAAACGGATCAATGTACAGCGGTGTGTCGCTATTCAGGATGGGGTCGAACCAGTCGTCATCCTCATTGAGGGTGTCAGTGTTGAAGTGATCCGAAAAGCGCACTGCGTCCCCCGTTGTAACTGCTCGTAGCGTCTATTCTCCTCTATTGAGTTCGAATCAAAATCCCCGACTCGCTGAGACTGCGCCCATTGCTCCTCCTTCGAGGATTCTCAGATCGTTTTCAAAGAGGCAGCTACACGGAAGAGCTATTTCACTGATCGGTGTTGAACACTCCTGGGCGGCGGTTCGGCGTTTATCTCGTTCCTGATACGTTGACCGAATGACCGATCCTCTAGTCCGAGACGCGCTTCGAGCTTTTGTCGCTGAACGCGAGTGGGCACAGTTCCACACCCCGGAAAACCTCGCGAAAAGCATCTCGATCGAGGCTGCCGAGCTGCTTGAGTGCTTCCAATGGAATGCGACTGCTGACAGCAGCCGCGTGAAGGAGGAGCTGGCGGACGTCCTCACCTACTGCCTGCTTCTCGCGGATCGCCTCGGCGTCGACCCGGACCAGGTCGTGCTCGACAAGCTCGCCATGACCAAGGCAAAGTATCCGGTCGACAAGGCGCGGGGGCGCAGCGTCAAATATGACGCTCTTTGAGATTGAGAGGATTCCCTTCAGCAAGGAGTCCGTCACGGCATGGGCGGCGCTGAACCGTCGGCATACCGACTGGCCCGTGGTCTACGTCCTGGACGGAACGAGAACGGTGACGAATGCTGCAGCGAACAGTGACGTATATGTGGGGGAGTCTCGCAACGCGGCGGGACGGATGCGCCAACATCTTGAATCCGTCGACAAGCAGCATCTCAGCACTCTCCGGGTCGTGCTCGATGAGCGGTTCAACAAGTCGGTGTGTCTGGACTTGGAGTCGTTTCTCATCCGGATGCTCGCCGGGGACGGCGCCTACCGGGTGTTGAATCGCAACGACGGCATCACCGAGGGCGACTACTTCGACCGCGATATCTACCGTGATACGTTCCGAGATGTCTTCGACCAGCTCAAGGACGACGGTGTCTTCACCCGCACCATTCCGGAGATCGAGAACAGCGACCTGTTCAAACTGTCCCCGTTCAAAGCTCTGACGACCGACCAGGGCGTGGCGGTCGAGAGCATCCTCGAGGGCTATTTCGAGGACCGCAAAATCGGCGTGGGCAGCACAATCGTCGTGCAGGGCGAGCCGGGAACGGGGAAGACCGTCATCGGTATCTACCTGTTGAAGCTGATAACGGACATCGCGACGTCCCAGCAGCCAGAAGACCTCGACAGCGACTCGATGTTCGCCGACTTCTTCGCCGCCGGCTACCCGGAGCTTCTCGCCGGTCTGCACATCGGCCTCGTCGTTCCCCAACAGTCGCTGCGGAACTCGATCAAGAAGGTCTTCAAGAAGACCCCCGGTCTGTCGCCCAACATGGTGATGACCGCCTTCGACGTCGGCGCATCCGAAATCAAGTTCGATCTCCTGATCGTGGACGAGTCGCATCGCCTCAACCAGCGCGCTAACCAGCCGTCGGGTGTGCAGAACAAGAAGTTCATCGACATCACCACGAAGCTCTATGGGGTCGACGACAAGACCAAGACGCAGCTGGACTGGATCCGCGAAAGAAGCCACCACCAGATCCTCCTGCTCGATGCGGCCCAGACCGTCCGTCCGGCAGACCTGCCACTCGAACTACTGAACGAGCTCGTAGCCACGGCGAAAATGGAACACCGCCACTACCCGTTGATCTCACAGATGCGGGTGAAAGCCGGTACCGATTACGTCTCCTACATCAGGCAGATGCTCGGCACACCCGCACCCTCGAGGGTTCCGACCGCCTATTCTGCCGAGGCTTTCGGCGACTACGACCTCCGCATGTTCGACAGCATCACCGAGATGCGCGACGAGATCCGAAAGCGAGACGCCGAATCGGGGCTGTCGCGCCTTGTCGCCGGATATGCGTGGCCCTGGAAAACGAAGACGGACAAGGCGACGTACGACATCGAAATCGACGGCACCTCGTTCCGATGGAACAGCACCCAGTCGGATTGGATCGCCTCGCCGAAATCACTGGACGAAGTTGGCTCCATCCACACGGTTCAGGGTTACGACCTCAACTACGCCGGCGTCATCATCGGCCCCGATCTAAGATTTGATCCCCTAGACGGACTGGTCATCGACCGCGCTTCCTACTTCGATGCGAAGGGTAAAGAGAACAACAAGACATCGGGCAAGACGTACTCGGATATCGACCTGCTGCGGTTCATTAGTAACATCTACGCGGTCCTTCTCACCCGCGGCATTTTGGGCACCTACGTCTACGTCAGCGACCCTGCTCTACGCGAGCACCTCCGACCGTTCTTTTCGTAGGGCCCGACCTCGATGCCCGACACGGCGTGCGGCGGCGTGCGAGATGGACTCGCCGTTTGTTCACCGTTTATTGCTTGCATTTGAGGCATCGAGAGCGCTTGCGGCTTCCTCGGGCCATAGGACTGATTCGCCAATTGCCCCTAGGAATGCAACAAACTCAGCGACGCTGAGCGCACCGCTGATGACTGCACGGCGGATGAAGTCGCGTCGGGACCAGATGTAGGTGGAGCCGTCGTCGCGAATGAACGAGCGAATGGTCATGTCCATTGATGCGAGTGATTCCACATTGACTTCGTCTCCCGCCTTGTTGCTATTGATCGCGCGTTCGACGTCATCCCATGCTTCCTGCACTTCGACTTCAGTGGCAGGTAAAGCCAGGGGAGTGAGGGACCGAGTTCGAGGACTCGCCGTGGTGAGAAAGAGCAGGAATGGACTTGCTTCGCCGCCAACCATTCGGTTGAGGGCGAAGCGAGGATCTGCCGCAGACTCAGTCCGCTGCTCAAGTGACTGCGGATTCTTGCTCCGGGCCGCGAAGATGCGAGTGTTGTCCAAGGCGCGCATCTCGTCGACAGGAAATACGGATTGATACTGAGTGCCGTGGATCAAGCGGTCGAAGGGTTTGCTCCGGGTCCAGTGCTGTCGAATGCGGCGACTAATGTCACCCGACTGACCGACGTAGCACTGCTTATATTTATCGAACACCATTACGTAGACGCCGGACGCTCCGGCCCAATCCGACAGCCGCTCGACTGGCTTGAGAGTGCGGGCCTTGAGCAGCATGTGCGCCAGCGCGCTTTCAAAATCGATGGCATTCAGTGATTCGAAGTACGACATGGACAGGTCGTAGTTCTGCATCGCCAGATCACGTTGGTAAAGCAGAAATGCGTCAGAATGACGCCGATGTTCGTCGTCATGAAACATCCACGAGACTTTGTTCCAAAGATCATCGCCTAGAGCTTCGCGTCGCATCCGCTGATGGGGTACCCGGCTCGGATAAGCGTATGTCTCGCGACTCATCAAATGGCCGAATTTGTTTGGGCGCAGGTATTCGCCGAAGTGTTGAGCAAGCGAATCGAAGCTGAAGGGCACGGGAGAAAGCTATCGCAGAGTGCACTCTTACGACGGGGTCTGCCAACGAAACGCAACGTTTGAGCGCGCCGCATAGTCGGCATCCGGACCCGTGGGGGTTTTACCGAGGTTCGAAAGGCTCGCAAGGCCGGCAAGCCGGTTGGCTCGTCCGCACTTCGTGGCGCGAGCTCTTTGACCTCGGGGGTGCCGCGTCGTCAGGGCCTAGAGGACCCGACCTGCTGCGTTGATCTGGGCTGCGAACTTGCGAGCCTTTGTCTCAGAAGCGGGATCGTACGGGATCACAACGGTTCCCACGCTGGTCGAGAGTGTTAGGAAGTACTTTATGGTGTCGCGCCTTGAAGAGCCCCCGACGACCGCGCCCAACCCGCCCGCAACCGCTCCGCCGACCACAACTCTGGTCAGCGGGATTCGAGACGTGGACGCCCCACGTCCACGGATGCCTGTGCGCCGAGGGTGGGCCATGACTTCGGCGACCGTGACCGACTCGACGTCTGTCAGCCCGACCGTGATCGGCCCGGTGACTCGCAAGAGTCGCCGGGCCCTTCTCCATATCCAGGGAATGCGAACCCCTCCAAAACCCCTCCAGCTTCCCGAGCGATGTCGGCCCGGTAGGCCAGTATGTTCTTGTGGAGGAACCGAGCCCCGATCCGCAGGAACGCTACCGCCAGCGTCGCCGTCGGACGCGTCCGCCGCGTGAAGACAGCGGCGTGCCGATCTCAGATGACATTGCCCGCGCGTTCGACCTCGTCCCGGAGATTGGGGAGGGCGTTCGCTGGTATGACCCGCCCTACCGCGTCCTTGGTTGGTTGCTGTCTGGCTGGCGGCGGACGATCATTCCCCATGGAGGGCGCACCTGGCTCAATGACCGTCTTAACGACCTATTGCAGTTCAACGAGCATGACCGGAACCGGGCCTTCGGTCTTGAATCCATCTTCCAGAACCTCTTTGTACCGCCCGACGAACATGTCCGCGTAGGTGGTATCTGGGTCGTTGAGCTTTTCCCGCCGACGGAACTTCCAGCGCTTGAACGGGCGATGAAGCGCAATGGGTGGAGTAAGCCGAGAGCGGTGCCGCCTCATGAAGCAGACAACCTCGCAACTCTGGAGCGCTCGCGGTCAGGGTCGGGCAGCAATTGGTGGCGCTTAGCCGACGTGATCGATCTGGACTCAGCCAGCTTCTATTCGTTCCATGCTCACAAGATGAAGCTTCCGACGGGCTTCGCGGCTGTCGAGGTGCGAGCGGTTCAAATCGGACAGGGTCTCACGGCGGCGCTGGCCCACTTCGTGCTAACCGAAGACGCGGCGACAGCCTTGGATACCACTTGGCATCTTCGGCATGAGCCGATGCTGACGCGTCAGAACGGGAGATTGCACCCTCTCGATCGCCACTGGGCGGGGCTTCGCCAGGTTCAAGATGCGCGCCGCGCCCTTCATACATCGGCACGCGACTGGATGAAGCAACGCCTCCCTGGGTCTTTCGCGGCCAATGATCAACAACAAGTCCTTCTGGAACTTTTATTGCTTGATGAGTTCGATCCTCTCGACGCTGTCTTCGACGAGAGCAATGAGGATCAGGTGAGATTCGCGCGGGTCGCGCAGAGTGATGCCTATCGCGCATTGGGTCTCGACCTCGATGACTTTGAATTGATCAAGGGAAAATCGATGCCGGGACTAGTTCTGTCACAGCCAGACAGGCACAGACACGACCGGCTTGCGGATGACCCTACCTGGACGCTTTGGGGCAACATGACGACCGTGAGCAAAAAGCTCGCTTCCAATGTTGCTGTCATGGGAGGCTCGACAGAGCAGGAAGCTTCCCGTCAGGTCGACCGGTTCTACGATCTCCTTCCGTTGCTAGCCGTGACTGAATACCTGTCAAACGCGGACGCGAGCTACGCGCGATTACGGGACCGAGCCAGCTCGCGGCACGGCAAGTTCAAGGCACGCGCGCTCCGTGAGCTTCGACAAAGCTTCCTCACCCTGAGTCTCAATGTCACGTCGATGAGACGGGATGTCACAGACTTCTGGCGGCGGCGTGGCCCGGTTGTAGTCTCCGACTTCAAGATCCATGTGGCGCCCAGATACAAGGCTCAGAATCGATCAGCGGGCCGACGTACTCGAAAACCGGTCCTGCTCGATACCGCGCTCAAGGAGAAGCTAGACGGCCAGTTCGAGCGCCTGACCGAAGCCGACCGCGACTATAGGGACATCCTCTCGACCGTGGCTTCTTTGGGCGCGTCGGCAGACGCCTTCAAGATCGGCCGGTGGGCACTGGTTGTTGCGATCGCATCGCTGGCCGTAGCTGGCGCGACGATCATGCTCGCTGACGTCGGGTGTGACAGCATTCTTCAAGAGCTCTTCGGCTGGCCGCCGCCTGCGACACATTGCACGCCTGATCCGACGCCGACTTCTCCCTAGCCGCCGAGCTGGGCGACGGGTGCCAGCGGAACACTCGCGACTGCGATGTGAGCCGATAACGTGGCGCGGTGCACGGAGAAGTCGCGCAGTCGCACGTGGGCGTAAACCTTGTCCGTGATCGCTTAATCGCATGACCCATCGCTCGGGATAGCTCGTGCGTGCCGAGAGCGCGGGACTCCAACGCAAGAGTGGCGAAGGTGTGGCGCAGCTCGTGGAAGTGCAGCCCCCTCTAATAGCCGATGTATCAAGAACGACCGTGAACGGCTCGACGTGACCGCGTACATTCGAAGCCAGCGAACCGCCCGATTCCCTGTAAACACAAGGGAATTCGAGGGGGATCGGATACATTCGGCAATGACCAGAATTGCGGCCTGACCCCTCCGGACGTCGAGGGTTCAATCCTGTCCCTGCCCCTCCTAAGTGCACGGCCCCAATGTCGGGTCGAGGCCTGTCGAATCAGGCGTCTCAGCCGCTTTCTGTCCAGCCCTCGATCACATCGAGAACCTGTGGGGAAGTGAGTCCACTAGACAGCGGATGTTGCTGACTTGGCTTCCCCTTCGGCCTTCTCTTCCCACCACTTCACGACCGTTTTCGCGAATTTGTTGTTGCTCGCGTCCACATCCTCCACATACCCATCGCCGAAGGCCGCATGGGCGGCTTCAACGTGGCGGCGCAACTGTTCGAGGGCGCGGAAAGTAGCAAGTGCCGAAATGTCTGCCTTCATGCGCGCGAAAAACTCCACCTGAAGCTCCCGGGTTTTCGTCGAGTAAGTAGCGCCATGCCCGAAAAAGTAGGCGCTGCCGGAATATCCGAGCGCTTCTTCATCAGGCGTGATTGGCGAGGTGTCGAACTGATCGTAAAGAAGCTGGGCAAGGCGGTCGCGCTTCGGTTTGGTGGCCGGCACGCCGTACCCGTGCGTGTATAAATCACGGAGAAGTCGGAGAGAGGCGAATCCGTTACTCCCTACATTGAAGCGGTCGACTAGAACAAACTTGTAGAACTTGCTCTCCCAGTCTCGTAACCAAAGCCCGCCCTTTGGAAACACCCAGTACGCAGCGTCCTCTGGTTTCATTCCGTGAGCAGCCATTCGAGCCAACGTGACTTCAGTGAGAGAGACGGCCCGTGCAATCGCCATTAGACCGGCGTGAGACTCGACATCCCCAGGGTTGATCCCGATAATTTTCTCAGCATCCCAGATGCCGTCACCGCCGTCATAATTCTCCGGGTCGTGAATTTCTAGTTGATGCTCGTACTCGGCCGTGAAATCGCGCATCGAAGCTGAGATGAGGTAGCGGTGCATGCTGATGATCTGATCCAACTCTTCGTTGAAATCGACTATGTGCAGCCGCCAATCGGTAGGGTCGGATAGGTAGGTGAGGTGCTTCAATGGATCTCGATCCTTCGGCCGATAGGTCTTAAGACACCTTACTGAGGCGGTCGCTCTAGTCGCCTATGGTGCGGCACGGGCAGTACTGCACCTATGTGCACGGACCCCGAATCAATATGCTCCATCGCTGGATCGCCAATTAGAGGGTCAAAAGTATTGCGACTTCCGCGACTTTCTGACGCCACCTGCCTAGTAGGTGGCGGTGACGAGATGAGCGGAGGAACCTGAAATCCACGATTCGGCAGACGCACGAAGGTGTGGGGGCAGTTTTGTGAGCAGGGCATCCGGCTTCACGGAATTGGAGCGCGAGGCGCGTAAGAGTTTTGGTGAGCGAAGGAGCTTGCTCTGCAACGACCAGGACCTCCACGCCGCTAGAGAGGCGAGCGTCGGAATAAGCTTGGCGAAGAATGAGTCCTTGAGAACGTGGTTCACCCCCGAAAAGTTCGATCAGACAAGTTGCGGTCAAGAAGTAGATCCACTCTTCGGAATCACTCAGACCGGGGTCACTGACATTGCCATCGGCTCGGTAGTAGTGGGCGTCAGGCCAGAGTGGAGGCATTTGATTTCGCCTGACCCGAGGGCCCGCCCCACTGGAGACGACAGCGAATAGGTCCGACACGAAGCCGATGGCCGTTCGCTCCGCGTCTCCGTCATGCGCAAACGGACGCGGTATTTCGCCGCGACGATAGCGTTCCAGCTCAATGAGTATTGACCAGGCAATTGGTTCCGGCTTATCACCTGGGTACGCGGGACCCGTCGCGCGAAACGCGAAATCCAATGGAAGATCGTCCACATCCGTGAGCGCCCTTCGCACGTCCGCAAAATTGACCAACTGGCGCGTGTACAGCGCGTAGGAAGCCCACTCGTGCCTCGCGAGGTTCCCCAGCACCCCCTGTGGAGCCGTTAGCGGACGCGGCTGAAGGGCGCCCCGGTGTGGTCGATGAATCGGGGGACGCTGCCACCGCGGGCGACTACGCATGGGGACGCGCTGGCGGTAGTCACCGCGAGGTGAGCCGGGGTGTGATCGATCGGTCACGTCGCAGGACGTGATCGGTCGGTCACATTCCGAGGTAGCGACGAAACGAGACAGAGTCCCTTCCTCTGCCGGTCCATTGGTACCCAGACTCAGGCAACCGGAGTCGCGCTCCGCCAGAGCGCCCCGCCAGGTAGCGCTAAAAGCGGTTCAAACGGCCATCAAAAACCCATCAAAAACGACCGTGACCGACTCGACGGGACCGCGTACAATCGAAGCCAGCGAATCGCCCGGTTCCCTGTAAACATAAGGGAATCCGAGGGTTTTCGGAGACATTCGGCAACGACCAGAAACAGGGTCTGAACCCTCCAGGGGGTCGCAGGTTCAAATCCTGTCAGCCCGACACGACATACACGAAAAACGCTCTCCTTTGGGAGGGCGTTTCGTCGTCAGCGGATGCGTCGGCTCAGCCCTCGTGATGAACTTCCGACTGCGAGATCCGCTTCTGCTCGAGTCGCTGGACCTGCCAGTCGTGCACGTCGGCGATCCAGTACAGCGGTGCGTCCGGGCCTACCCGTGGGTCGTTTGGATTGCTGCCGGTCTGCAGAGCCTTCAGGTACGTGCGGTCAAGGTCGATTCGCGAGCGCAGTTGCGCGGCGTCGCCGACGGAGCCGTGGCCGGGGATGACCGCGTCGACGTCGTTCGCTATGGAGTCGATCAGTTCCAGGGCGGCGAGGTAGTCCCCGATCGGATCGGCCGCGTCCAGATCGAGGAAGGGGATCAGGATATCGGACAGCATGTCGCCGGCGACCAGCACGCGCGCCTCCTCGATCAGCAGTGCCGCATGGCCCTGCGCATGCGCCCGGTGCTCCAGGATGCGAACCGAGGGGCCGTCCCACGGCATTCGCGCCGCACCACCGGGCAGCCCGGAGATGCGGCCGAATAGCTCCATTGGAATCTCCTCGGCTTGCTCGGGAGGCAACCCCTCGGCCACTTGCTGTTTCCAGTCGGCCTGGGACAGCAGTTCTTTGAGAAACGCCGCGCCGCGGGCTGTCCCGTATCGGGGCGCGTCGCCGAAGTCGGGGTGCCAGAGCACGTGGTCCCAGTCGGGGTGCGTGGAGAAGCCCGCCGCCACACGCTGGTCGAGTTCGCGGAGATCCCTGGCCAGGGCGGCCATCTCGTCTGCGGTTATGCCCGGATCGATGAGTAGCACGCCAGATTGGCCTGCCGGGTCTGATCGGCCGAGGACGACGGTGGAATTGCTCTGGATGAATTGGCTCTGGTGAACCAGAACACCTTCGGCGACTCTTCGCAGCATGGGTACACCTCCTACTGTCTAGCGAGACGGTACTCGGTGATGAAGTGTGGCTTCAACCTCTAGAACGGCAGCTCCTCCTCGCCGCTGTCGGGGTCGGGCCAGGCGTTGCGGGACGCATCGTCGGCGGGTTTGTCAGTGTTGGTTTCGGGTTTCATGGCTTCGACGAATGCCGGGGAGAGTCGTCGGTAGGGTGCGATGCGTTTGATGCGTCCGCAGGGGGAGATCCATTGTTTGTCGCCGTTTCTGAGTTTGGTCATGGTCCAGCGGGTGTTGTGGATGAGTTGGTGGTCGGATTTGCA
>Ga0247805_1000769_pt1 | contig 16091 bp, 5 predicted proteins | sample UWRJL044104R1_FD_180930 | JGI IMG/M metagenome (GOLD analysis project Ga0247805, IMG submission 180930) | Plant litter microbial communities from Arlington Agricultural Research Station in Wisconsin, United States - UWRJ-L044-104R-1 | ecosystem: Environmental > Terrestrial > Plant litter >... | reverse complement strand
CGAGTAATATATACACACACCAATTCGCGAAGCATCCGACCCTCGGGTCGGATGCCCAGCAACGAGTCCTGAGGAGGACCCACTGTGGCTAAGGCCAAGTTCGAGCGGAGCAAGCCGCACGTAAACATCGGAACCATCGGTCACGTTGACCACGGAAAGACGACGCTTACTGCGGCGATCTCCAAGGTTCTCGCCGACAAGTTCCCTTCCGCAACGAACGTTCAGCGCGACTTCGCGTCGATCGACTCGGCTCCGGAAGAGCGCCAGCGCGGTATCACGATCAACATCTCGCACGTCGAGTACGAGACCGAAAAGCGCCACTACGCACACGTAGACGCTCCCGGTCACGCCGACTACATCAAGAACATGATCACCGGTGCCGCACAGATGGACGGTGCAATCCTCGTGGTTGCAGCGACCGACGGTCCCATGGCGCAGACCCGCGAGCACGTTCTGCTCGCAAAGCAGGTCGGCGTGCCGTACCTGCTCGTAGCGCTTAACAAGTCCGACATGGTCGACGACGAGGAGATCTTGGAGCTCGTAGAGCTCGAGGTTCGTGAACTCCTGTCGAGCCAGGGCTTCGATGGTGACGACGCTCCTGTCGTTCGCGTCTCGGGCCTCAAGGCTCTCGAGGGCGACGCCAAGTGGGAAGACGCCATTATCGAGCTCATGAACGCCGTTGACGAGTCCGTTCCGGACCCGATCCGCGACAAGGACAAGCCGTTCCTTATGCCGATCGAGGACGTCTTCACGATCACCGGTCGTGGAACCGTCGTGACGGGCCGCGCCGAGCGTGGAACCCTCGCAATCAACTCGGACGTCGAGATTGTTGGAATCCGCCCGACCCAGAAGACCACGGTCACTGGTATCGAGATGTTCCACAAGCAGCTCGACGAGGCATGGGCCGGCGAGAACTGTGGTCTCCTGCTCCGTGGAACGAAGCGTGAAGATGTTGAGCGTGGCCAGGTTGTAGTCAAGCCCGGTTCCGTTACACCTCACACGAACTTCGAGGGCACCGCGTACATCCTTTCCAAGGATGAGGGTGGGCGTCACAACCCGTTCTACGCGAACTACCGTCCGCAGTTCTACTTCCGTACCACCGACGTCACCGGCGTCATCACGCTGCCCGAGGGCACCGAGATGGTAATGCCCGGCGACACCACCGACATGACCGTTGAGCTCATTCAGCCCATCGCCATGGAAGAGGGCCTGTCGTTCGCTATTCGTGAGGGTGGCCGCACCGTCGGCGCCGGCACGGTAACGAAGATCGTCAAGTAACTTCGGTTTCTTCTCCAAGAGCCCCGCAGCTTCGGCTGTGGGGCTCTTGTGGTTTAACCCCGCCCGCCCTTCTTCCCGTGCGCGCTACTGCGTACCTTGCGCGCTACGGCGAACTAGCGCGCTTGAGACGCCATAGCGCGCACGGGGAAGGGGCTTGTCCTTCACTCGGGGTGGCTGGCGGCACCTCTCCACAGTTGCGAGATGCGACGGTTTTGACGCGACATCCAATCTCAGACTGTGTGGATGTCGCACGCTAACGAATCCCTGCTCTATGTTCGGTCGCTCGACCTTGATACGTCGCGCCAGAAGCTTGCCCGGGCGGCCCGCACTGGCGAGATGCAGCGGGTCGCGAACGGTGTTTACCTGCCCGGATCAATTTGGCGCGAGCTCGAAGATCGCGAGCGCTACCTGGCCCGCATTCGCGCTGTCACAGACACCCGGTACTCGCGTCCCGTGTTGTCGCACTGGTCGGCCGCGGCAATTCACGGTCTGCCGTCTATCGCGCCCTGGCCCGAAGACGTGCACGTCACGGTCGGTCGGGCAACCGGCGGCCGGTCTCATCTCAAGGTGCGGCGGCATGGGCTCCCGTTTCTCGATGACGTCGTCGAGGTCGACGGGTACCTTGTGACATCTGTCGCGCGCACGGTGGTTGACCTCTCTGCGGTGTCCAGTTTTCGAGACGGGGTTGCGGTGGTTGACCGTGCCCTCTGGATCGATAGGCGCGGGCGCCTCCCGACGTTGGCGACGAGGGACGATCTCGACGCCGTCTACCGCGGGCGCATGCCGTTTCGGGGCTCCGTGAAGGCGAGGGCTGTTCTCGAGTTCGGAACGACGCTCGCGGACTCACCTTTCGAGTCGGGCAGCCGCGTCTCGATGTGGCAGATTGGCTGCCCGCGGCCGCTGCTGCAGTCGAGTTTTAGTGACTATCAAGGGATCATCGGCGAGACCGACTTCGACTGGCCCGATTATTTTATGGTGGGCGAAGCAGACGGGCAGCAGAAGTATCGTGATCCGGTGATGCGCGCCGGGCGAACTCTCGAGCAGGTGCTTATGGATGAGAAGCACCGCGGCGATCGCTTGCAGGCGATCAATCGAAAGGTTTCCCGCTGGGGGTGGGCAGTGGGTATGAACCCCGATCGGTTGCGCCGACACCTGCTGGCGGCAGGGCTGCCGATGGGTCGCCCCTGGTGAGTTGCGCGCTACTGCGTACCTTGCGCGCTACGGCGAACTAGAGCGCTTGAGACGCCATAGCGCGCACGGGGGTGGGAGAGGTGTGTGCGCTACCCCCGCCCATAGACTGACTGGATGACGCGGCAGCACTGGTGGGTAGTGGCGATCCTTGCGGTACTCGCGGTCGGCGGTACAGCGATTGCTGCGGTTGCCACCTACGTGCCGGGGGAGCCCGCGACATCCAACGCGCCGGTGACGAGCGACGACCACACCGAGTCGCCCGCGCCCGGAGGGGAGCCCGAAGTGGCTGAAGAGTTGACTGGCCGAGTCGAAGTTGGTGGCACGGTCACCGCGCTGTCGAGCGGAACTGATGACGGTTTCTACCTGCTGCGTGTGATCGGCGAGGGATACCTGCCGATAAGCGTGCCGACTTCGATTCCGGATGCGATCCTGGCGCGCGGCGTTGTTATCGCTGTTCCGGCGGACTTCACCGCGCCTTCTGATACTGCGGAGCTGTTTGCGGCACTTGCGAAGCTTGCCGAGCAGAGTGGCGAACCCCTGAGCGTCGTCGCTCTTTTGTAGTGCGCGAGGCATGGGGAGTTATCCCCATGCTGTTCGCTTGCCGAAAGCGAGCCCAGCCCGCCATAATTGGGAAAATCTTACGTTTACTACCCGGGGGTACAACCTTGTCTGCTCACGCGCCATTGCGACTGATATCCGTCGTCGCCAGCACTGCGCTCATACTGGGTACTCTCGCGATCGGTCTGCCCGCTGCGGCGGCCGAAGAGCCGACACAAACTGCCACTTCGGAGGCCACACCGGAAGCGACGCCCACGAGCGAGCCCGCACCGGAAACCACGGCCGAGCCCGCGCCCGAGGCGACGAGCGAGCCGACGCCTGAGGCGACCAGCGAGCCAACGGCTTCGACCGAGACCATCGAACTCACCGGTCAGGTCACACTCACGGGCGACGGTGAAGCTGCCGACGACGTGCAGATGTTCCGCGTCATCGGTGAGGGATACCTCGTTGCCGACTTCGGTGCCTTTGACACGTCGAGCTTTACGTACGAGTCGATCACCGTGCGATTCGCAGTTCCCGGCGGGCTGAAGCTCAGCGGTACAGAGAGCGAGAAGTTCGACGCGCTTGCCGCGGCAAGCTTCGAGACGCCGATCATCGCGATCGACCGTGACCCGATTGTGAGCGCAGGGTCGAAGGCGACTACGAAGGGGATGATCAACGTCTCCCCCTCGACTCCCGCTGTTCACAAGGTCTTTGCGGTGCTCGTTACTCCGCAGGACTTCGTTGGCGGCACAACTGTCGCGGTCGACCAGACCGCGGCAAAGGTCGCGCAGAACGTCGCAAACGCGAACACCCTCTGGTCGGCGCAGTCGAACGGCGCGATCACCTTTGAACTCGTCGGCACAACCACCTGGTACGAGAGCGCTTACGACTGCAAGAACGCCTCCGGCCCGGTCGGCGCCCCGATCTGGGCAGAAGCGGAAGCCTACGCAAAGTCCCAGCTCGGCTACGTAGACGGCTTCAACAACCACCTCGCGCTGTTCTTCCCGCAAAACACTGACTGCGGCGACACCGGCGGCCTCGGCACGGTAGGAACGAGCCTCAACACGGGTGGAAACACCTGGACCAAGGGAACCAACAACACCTACGCGTACCAGATCCTCGCGCACGAGCTCGGCCACAACCTCGGTTTTGGTCACGCCAACTGGGCTGATTGCACCGACGCCACCCCGTACCCCGGATTCCTCGGCAACTCGAGCTGCACGATCCGTGGTTACGGCGACATAGTCGATCCAATGGGTGGAGGCACCGCGGTTGCTGGCGGTGGAGGTTCTCTTTCGGCCCCGAGCGCAATCCGCACCGGAGTCTGGAACTCGAGCGCATACAAGGTTGCGACAGGCGGAACCAGCACCTACACGCTCAACGCCGTGAGCTCGAACACGGGCCTGCGCTCGGTTGTCGTTGAGGACACCGACGGCACAAACTACTTCATCGAATTCCGCAACCTGACCGGCAGGGATGCTCCCTACGCGGGCTACACATGTGGGGCTTCGTCACTGCCGACCAAGTGTGTGAGCCCTGCGGGTGTGCGAGTTACGCGTCTTGAGGTTCAACCATTCACCAACACGCTCAAGGGCTACCCGGGCGACGACACCTTCGTCATCGGCCGCGTAATCGGCGGTGTAAAGCGCACAAACTACGTCGCTGGCGAGTTCTTCAACAGCAAGTCCTCCGGCGGAATCAACGTCACCGTCAACTCGGTAACAGCAACCACCGCGACCGTCACGATTACAAAGCCGAAGACCACCCTCACTCCCGACCGAGTCTTTGTGTACACGTCGTCGAGCTACGACAACTACTACCGGGTTGGCGACGCACTCACCGCGTACCTCGGCGCGTACTGGGAGGCGGATTCGTACTCCTACCAGTGGTACCGCTACCCGAGCACAAAGATCAGCGGCGCAACGAAATCGACGTACACGCTCACAAGCAAAGACGTCAAGAAGTGCCTGTACGTGAAGGTAACGGGCAAGGGCGGCGGTGAGACGACAACAGCGAAGGCACCGAGCGCGTCGACGGGCTACGACTGCTACGGGATCGTCAAGTCGGGAATTATGCCCGCAGGGTCCGCAACGATCAGCAACGTGGCAACGCCGCTCAAGGCGCAGGCGGGCGGATTCGTTGCCGGTGCCTCGTACAAGTACCAGTGGTACCGCGGCACCGCGAAGATTAAGGGTGCAACCAAGTCGACCTACACCCCTTCGCAGTCTGACCGCGATAAAGCACTCAAGGTAGTCATCACGGCATCGAAGAGCGGGTTCTCGTCGAAGTCCGCGACATCCATCGCTCGGAACTTCACGGTCACCGCGACCGGCGCAGCTCCGACTATCGGAGGAGCGCTGCAGGTGGGTAAGACGCTCACCGCGACAGACACTCAGACGTACGCGTCGCCGAACGGTGCGATCAACCCACCGACGCGCACCTGGCAGTGGTACCGCACCGGCAAGGCAATCGCCGGCGCAACGAGCCAGACCTACGTGCTCGCAGCGGCTGACGTGGCCAAGGTCATAACGGTTCGCGTTTCTGGTGGAGCACCCGGGTACATCCCGAGCCTCAAGACCAGCATCGCGACGACGAAGATCGCAAAGGGAACAATCGCGGGTTTCCCCGCATCGCCGAGCATCGCCAAGGGCGGCACAACAAGCATCGTGCTCACAGCCGCCGCTGCGGGCACGGAGACCGGCACGAGGACCGCATGGCAGTGGTTCCGCAATGGAAAGGCGATCAGCAAGGCGACGAAGGCCAGCTACACGCTGAGTTCCACCGACTACGGAACGCTGACATCCGTTCGTGCAACTGTCACGAAGGCTGGCTACGACACGCTCGTGCTGACCAACACTCCGCAGAGCTACTCGATCGTGGCTAGCCCCGCGGTCCCTGTGATCACGGGCAATCTCGCGGCTGCGGCAACTGACCAACCAGCCAATACGCTCACGGTCGGCGCCGGTCGCACGTACAGCAACGGTCCGGCGACCCTGGCCTACCAGTGGTTCAGAGACGGCAAGGCGATCGCGGGTGCGACGGCCAACACCTTCACGCTGTCGCCGACCGACAAGGGAAAGACCTTCTCGGCGAGAATCGTCGCCAGCCGCACGGGCTTCCAGTCGTCGACAGCGACGAGCGCGAAGACACCCAAGCTGGGGAGCCTGTACTTCACGGGCTCGGCAGCGACGATCACAAAGGCGGCCGAGACGACCGCACTCACCGCTGTGCCGAACGTGACTCAGCTCGACGCCAAAACCACCTTCCAGTGGTACGCGGGCTCCACGGCGATCAAGAAGGCAACACGGGCCAGTTACACGCCGAGCGCTGCCTACGCAGGCAAGCTCATCTCGGTGCGGGTAACCGTGTCGAAGCTTGACTACACAACGGTCGTCAAGACGTCGGCCGCCGTGGATGTCACAGTGCAGGCATCGGGCGTGCCCGTGTTGAACGACACAACCCCGGCCGTCGGCAACGAGCTCACCGTCGCCCTCCCGACCTACTCGACCCAGGGAACGCCCTTCACCCCGGCCCTCACCGACGTCACCTACCAGTGGTACGCGAGCGGCAAGGTAATCACCGGCGCGAAGAGCGCGAGCTACACCGTGTCGAGCAAGTACAAGGCGAAGACCATCAGCGTGAGGGTCACAGTCAAGAAGACCGGCTGGCTCAGCAAGACAACAACGAGCGCGGCGAGCGCAAAGGTCACCGCCGTCTAGCAATCTTAAAAACATAGGCCCGCGATGGATGTCGCGGGCCTGTGTTGTGCCCCGCGTGACCACTACGGGGTGTTGTCTATCCACTTGCGGCCAAGTCATAATCGGTAGGTATTACCACCCGAATAAAGGTTTGCCGTGTTCACACGTTTTGCGTCCCGCGGCATAGCCGCCCTTGTTGCTGGCCTCCTCGTAGTGGGATCGGTGACAGCCACGGCACCCGCGTTCGCTGCTGAGACCGCGACAGCTGCGCCGTCCGCAACTGCGCCCGCGACATCCACGAAGCTTGTGACTCTCACGGGTTCCGTCGCAGAGATCGCAGACGAAGAGGGTGCGGTTGTCAAACTGTTCCGCATCGTCGGGCAGGGCTACCTCTATATCGATCTGTCGAACGTGACGATTGACGCCGGCGGAAGCGCGGCGATCAACGTCGAAGTACCGGCAGATCTCGACCTCGGCGACACTAACGAGTCGAAGTTTGCGGCCCTCTCGGCGTATAGCGCCGATGGTGGCCAGCTTGTCGCGTCGAAAGTGTCGCAGGCTCCCGGTTCGTTTGACGTGACGCGCGGCGTTGCCGAGATGGTCAACCAGACCCCGGTGACAACCGCAGTGCACAAGGTGTTCGCCGTTCTTGTTACCCCGAGCAACCTCGCTGGCACCAGCGTCGACGCCGACCAGACCGCGGCCAAGGTCAGCAACGCCGTGGCACACACGAGCACGTACTGGTCGGAGCAGTCCGGCGGCAAGATCAGCTTCGCGCTGCAGGGAACAGTGCCCTGGTACAAGAGCGCCTACTCGTGTGAGACCTCGACCACCGCGTACCAGATGTGGGCAGAGGCAGCGACGAAGGCGACGCAGCAGATCGGCTACGTCGACGCGTACAACAATCACCTCGTGCTGTTCTTTCCGCAGACAGTCGGAACCGCGTGCAGCAGCGGAGCGATCGGCCTCGCGACCATCGGCACAAGCACAAACAGTGGCGGACTCGTCTGGGTCGCCGGAACCGACTCCAACATCGGCAAGTCGACCCTGAGCCACGAGCTCGGTCACAACCTCACCTACGGCCACGCCAACTGGGCGGATTGCGACACTGCAACACCCCAGCCCGGAATCGATGGCACCACCGGCTGCACGATCAAGAACTATGGCGACGTTCTCGATGTGATGGGTTTCGGTATCTCGCAGTTCACGGGTGGATCGCTCTCAAGCGCGCACGCGATTCGCAGCGGCATCTGGGACGACAGCGCGTTCGCGATCGCCTCAAACAACACAACAACCTCGTACACGCTCAACAGCGTCAACTCGAACTCCGGTTTGCGCTCGGTCGTCGTTGAAGACGACCTCGGCGTCAACTACTTCGTCGAGTTCCGTAACTACACGGGTTCAGACGCGCAGTACGACCCGTACAAAGCGAACTCGTGCAACACCTCCTATTGCATCCCCACCCAGAGCGGTGTGCGCATCCTTCGCCTCAAGACGAACACCATCTCGGGTGGCCTCAAGGGCGCCTACGGTGACGACGCCTACCTGGTCGGCCGCATTGTCGGCGGGGTCAAGCGCGTCAACTACACGACTGGCGAGTCGTTCAGCACAGCGGGAATCAGCATCACCGTCTCGAGCATCAGCGCGACTCAGGCAACGGTGAGCGTCGTTCGACCGGCGGGAACGGTCACAACAGGTGGCTCATCCGCACCGGTCACTGTCGTTCGAAGCCTTGCAACTCAGCCCGGCTATAACGGGTTCTTCCCCGGTGACACAGCAACAGCAATGGTTGCCAGCTCGTGGAAGGCCGACGACTACACCTTCCAGTGGTACGGCTTTGAGAACAACGCACGTGTTGCGAAGCCGGGCGAGACCGGCCAGAGCTACAAGATTCTTCCGACCGACGTCGGCAAGGCGTTCAGCGTTGTCGTCACGGGTGTTGGAGGCGGTTCACCCGTATCGGTGACCGTTCCCGACCCGATGTACTCCGGCTACGCCATCAACCAGGGCATCGTGACTGCGGGAACCGCGACAATCTCGAACGCCACAAGCGCGCTGACAGTCGTCACCTCCGGGTGGACGAGTGGCACAACCTTTACCTACCAGTGGTACCGCGGCGCGGCAGCAATTAGCGGCGCGACGGCCCAGGCCTACACTCCGACGGCGGCAGACCGCGGCTCGCTGCTCAAGGCGACAGTCGTTGGCACGCTCACCGGTTACAACACCACCTCAGCGACAACCCCCGCCAAGGACTACTCGGTCAACGCGACCGGCACCTTCGCCATCACCGGCGGCACAACCGTCGGTTCCGTTCTCACCGCAAACGAGAGCCTGACCTATACAACGGCGGATGGCGCGGCGACGATCACCTCGCGCAGCTACGAGTGGATGCGTGACGGGGTAACAATTTCCGGCGCAACCGCGTCGACCTACACGGTCGCGGCTGCCGATATCGGCAAGGCAATCAGCGTCAAGCTGACGGCCAGCGCGACGGGTTATATCGCGTACCCCGCGACGAGCGCGGCCACGGCGGTTATCACCGCTGCCGCCGGAGTTGCCGGCACCGTGACAATCTCAAACACAACAGACGTTCTCACCGCAACGACGAGCGGCTGGGCGACCGGAACCACGTTCGGCTACCAGTGGTACCGCGGAACGACGGCGATCAGCGGCGCGACATCCATTGGATACACGCCCACTTCGGCCGATCGCGCCTGGGCGCTCAAGGTTGAGGTGACCGGAACCACCCCCGGCTACTCTCCCGTCACCGCTGTCTCGGCGGCCAAGGACTACTCGCTCACCGCGACAGGTAACGTCACGATCAGCGGCGCAACAACCGTCGGCTCGACGCTGACCCTCAACGACGGACAGACCTACTCGACCGCCGACGGCACCAAGCCGATCGCGTCGCGGAGCTACGAGTGGTCTCGCGATGGCGTGATCATCAGCGGCGCGACGTCGTCGACCTACGTGACAGTTGCGGCAGACGCCGGCAAGCTCATCTTCGCGAAGCTCACGAGCCGCGCGACCGGCTACATTCCTCTGACGACGGCCAGTGGGCCGACCGGTACCATCACGATTCCGACGAAGACGCCGGGTGCCGCTACGGTTTCCGTCTCCGGGTTTGACCTCACGGTTGCGACCTCCGGTTGGGACTCCGGCACGACCTTTACCTACCAGTGGTACCGCGAATCCGACGTGATCGCAGGTGCGACAACGTCGAGCTACACGCCCAGCCAGACAGCTGATCGTGGCTACTCCTTCAAGGTGGCGGTGACGGGCACGCAGCCAGGTTTCGCCCCCGCAACGCGAACGACCGCTCTGACGGACTACAACGCCTACGCGTATGGAACCATCGCGGTTTCGGGAACACCCGCGGTGGGCTCTTCGCTGGGCTTCACCGAAAGCATGAACTACACGTACGGCCAGCCAGTCAGCCGTACGTACCAGTGGTACGCCAACGCGGTTGCGATTTCCGGCGCCACCGCCTCCACGTACTCGCCCGTCGCAGCAGACGTCGACAAGAGCATCACCGTCAGGGTCGTAGCTAACTTCACGGGCTACCTGTCGCACGCCACCACCTCAGCTGGCAGCGACGCCGTGGCAGCGGCTCCCCAGACCGCGGGCACCGTGACGATCACCAACACGACTAACGCCCTCACCGCAGTGACGTCGGGTTGGGATTCGAACGCAACCCTGAGCTACCAGTGGTTCCGCGGCGCGACGGCGATCAGTGGCGCGACGGCGAGCACCTACACGCCGGTGCAGGCCGACCGCGGCAACGCGCTCAAGGTCGAGGTCACCGCGACGCGCTCCGGCTACACGACAGTTTCCGCGTCGTCGCCTGCCAAGGACTACTCGCTCACCGCCACCGGCTCGGTCACCCTCACGGGCACCGTGACCAACGGCTCGACCCTCACCGTTGTCGACGGCCAGACCTACACAACTGCCGACGGCACAAAGCCGATCGCTTCGCGTAGCTACGAGTGGTTCCGTGACGGAACCGCGATCGCATCGGCGACCGCATCGACTCTCGTTCTCTCGAGCGCCGACGTTGGCAAGGTCATCACCGCCAAGGTAACGAGCCGCGCAACCGGCTACATTGCCCTGACCACAACGAGCACGGCTACGGCCGCAGTTGCTCCAGGCACAAAGGCCGCGGGCACCGTAACGATCTCCAACACGACCGACGTGCTCACCGCCGTTCCGGCGGGTTGGGATTCCGGCACGACCTACACTTACAAGTGGTTCCGTGGCGCGACAGCGATCAGCGGCGCAACGGCGAGCACGTACACGCCGGTGCAGGCCGACCGCGGCAACACGCTCAAGGTTGAAGCCACGGGCACGCAGCCCGGCTACGTCGCAGTCGCGGCAACCAGCGCCGCGAAGGACTACTCGCTCACCGCGACCGGTTCGGTGACCCTGACCGGTTCGACAACCGTGGGCTCCACGCTCACCGTCGCCGACGGCCAGACCTACACAACCGCCGACGGTTCGAAGACCATCGCCAGCCGCACCTACCTCTGGTACCGCGACGGCGTGCTCATCTCGTCGGCAACGGCAGCCACCTACACGCTCGTCACTGCAGACCTGGGCAAGGCCATCACGGCACAGCTCACGTCGACCGCGACCGGCTACATCGCGCTCTCGACGGTCTCGACCGCGACGGCTGCCGTCACCGTTCCGACGAAGGCTCCCGGAACCGCGACGATCAGCAACACCACCGACGTGCTCACCGCCGTGACTGCAGGCTGGGACACCGGCACGACCTTCACCTACCAGTGGTTCCGTGGTGAGACAGCGATCAGCGGTGAGACGGCGAGCACCTACACGCCGGTTCAGGCAGACCGCGGCAACACCCTCAAGCTCGTCGTCATTGGTACGCAGCCCGGCTTCCAGCCCGCGTCGGCGACAAGCGCAGCGAAGGACTACTCGCTCACCGCGACCGGCGCAGTCACGCTCACCGGCACCGCTGCCAACGCGTCGACCCTGACAATTGCCGACGGCCAGACCTACACAACTGCCGATGGTTCAAAAACCGTCAGCCGCAGCTACGAGTGGTTCCGCGACGGAACGGCCATCGCATCCGCGACTGCGTCGACTTACACGCTGACGAACTCCGACATCGGCAAGGTCATCACCGCGAAGGTCACAAGCCGTGCGACCGGCTACATCGCGCTGACGACAACGAGCTCGCCGAGCGCGACGGTCACCGCCGGTACAAAGGCCGCGGGCACCGTGACGATCTCCAACGCCACAAGCGCACTGACTGCAGTGACCGCAGGCTGGGACTCCGGCACCACCTTCACCTACAAGTGGTTCCGCGGAGCGACAGCAATCAGCGGCGCAACGGCAAGCAGCTACACGCCGGTTGAGGCCGACCGCGGCAACGCCATAAAGGTCGAGGCAACGGGAACGCAGCCTGGCTTCGTCGCCGCAGCTGCCTCGAGCGCTGCAAAGGATTACTCGCTCAACGCAACTGGAACCCTCGAGGTCACCGGCAGCGCAACAGTCGGCTCGGCACTCGCGCTCGCGCAGTCGCTCAGCTACACAACTGTCGACGGCGCAGCGACGGTAACCGGTCGCAGCTACCAGTGGTACCGCGACGGAACCGCCATCGGCTCCGCAACCGGGTCGACCTACACGGTCATTACTGCCGACCTCGGCGCGGCAATCACCGCGAAGGTCACGGCAACCGCAACCGGCTACATCGCGCACTCGAAGGTCTCGACTGCCACGGCAGCCGTTACCCTGCCCAGCAAGGCACCGGGCACGGCGACGATCTCCAACGTGACCGACGTACTCACCGTCGTGACGGCTGGCTGGGACAGCGGCACCACCTTCACCTACCAGTGGTACCGAGGCGCGGTCGCGATCAGCGGCGAGACCACGAAGTTCTACACCGCGACATCCACCGATCGTGACAAGGCGCTCAAGGTCGAGGTGACGGGCACGCAGCCTGGCTTCCTCGCGGCGTCGACCTTCACGGCGGCAAAGGACTACTCGATCAACGCGACGGGCTCGATCGTCATCGGCGGCACCGCCGCGGTTGGCGCGACCCTCAGCGTCACCGATGGGGTGACCTATACAACGGTGGATGGCGCGGCGACGATCTCTGCGCGCAGCTACCAGTGGTACCGCGACGGTGGTGCGATCGCTTCGGCAACAGCATCGACGTACACGGTTGTGCTCGCCGACCTCGGCAAGAACATCACCGTCAAGAAGATCTCGAGCGCAACGGGTTACATCGCCTACAGCGCAACGACCCCGGCGACCGCAGCAGTTGTTGCCGGTACAAAGAGCGCGGGCACGGCGACGATCTCGAACGCGACTAACGCGCTCACGGTTGTCACGGCTGGCTGGGACTCGGGAACGACCTTCACGTACAGGTGGTTCCGCGGCGCAACAGCGATCAGCGGAGCAACCGGCGCGAGCTACACGCCGACCTCGGCCGACCGCGACACGACGCTCAAGGCCGAAGTCACGGGAACTCAGCCGGGCTACGTTGCTGTTGCGACGTTCACGCCAGCTCGGGACTATTCGCTCAACGCGACGGGCTCCCTCGTCATCGTCGGACAGCCAGTTGTCGGCCAGGCGCTCGGCCTGAGCGACTCGCTCGACTACTTCACCACCCCGGGGGGCGCCGCATCCCTCTCATCGCGAAGCTACGTATGGCTGCGCGACGGCGAGGCAATCGACGGGGCCAACGGCCAGGAGTACATCCTCGTCGCCGCCGACCTCGGCACTCAGATCACCGCTCGTCTCACCGCGACTGCCACGGGCTTCATCGCTCACACGGCAACCACGTCGGCGACCGACGCTGTTGTTCTTCCGACCCTGACCGCCGGTTCCGCGACGATCTCCAACGTCACCGACGAACTTGAGGTCGTGAGATCGAACTGGGAAGACGGAACATCCTTCGAGTACCAGTGGTTCCGCGGTGCGAGCGAAATCGACGGCGAGACCACGGCGTTCTACACACCGACCGGAGCCGACCGTGGCGAGCAGCTCAAGGTCAAGGTCACGGGCGCGCTGCCTGGCTTCCTGCCGGTGTCGATGTTCACCGCTGCGAAGGACTTCTCGATCACGGCAACCGGACTCATCGAGATCGAGGGTGAACCCACTGTCGGCGAGACCCTCACCGTTCGTAGCTACCTCGTCTACGCAACGATCGACGGCTCTCCGGAACTCGGTTCGACCAGCTACGTCTGGCTGCGCGACGGCGACATCATCGACGGCGCGACCGGCACGCAGTACACACTCGTCACGGCCGATCTTGGCGCACAGATCACCGCGCGCGTCACGGTGACCTCAACGGGATGGATCAGCCACTCCGCAACGACGGAGGCGACATCCACCGTTGTTGGCGAAGAGAATGTGCCCGGCACCGCAACGATCTCGAACGAGACCGATGTGCTCACGGTCGTGACCGAGGGCTGGGATGAAGGCACAACCTTCACCTACCGGTGGTTCAGCAACGACGAGCCGATTGTGGGCCAGGCGACGAAGTACTACACGCCGACTGCGTCGAGCCGCGGCAAGGAGCTCAAGGTCGAGGTGACGGGCACCGAGCCCGGTTACGCCGCGGCCGCGGTCTTCACACCGGCGAAGGACTACTCGCTCAACGCGACCGGCGGCTTCGTTCTCGAGGGCAACGCGAACGTCGGTGCAGTGCTGACCATCAACGACTCGCTCGTGTACTCCACGGCAGACGGCGAAGCGAACATCCGGGTGCGCGAGTACCGCTGGCTGCGTGGCACAACCGCCATCGCCGGAGCGACGGGTGCGACCTACAAGCTCGCTGCGGCCGACCTCGGCAAGCTGATCACGGCCGAGCTCGTCACCCGTTCCACCGGTTACATCGCCTACAAGGTGACAACACCGGCAACCACCAAGGTCACCGCCGCCGCGTTCGCAACGGCTGAGGTCACAAAGGTGGGCCTCGCGCTCACCGCAGTGCCGACCTGGAAGGGAACGGTTCCCTCGGGCACCAAGTACACCTACCAGTGGTACCGCGGCGCATCGGCAATCAAGAACGCCACAAAGGTCAAGTACACGCTCACGAGCTCCGATGTCGCAAAGGACATCAAGGTCAAGATCACGGCCAAGAAGACCGGGCTCAAGACAGTCGTCAAGACGAGCGCCGCGGTCAACTACACGGTGACGGCAACTCCAAAGGTTCCGACCTTCACGGGCACGGTTGCTGTCAACAACACGCTGACCCTCGACGAGCGCGAGTACACCTACGAGGGCACCGAGACGATTACCTGGCTGCGCAATGGCAAGGCGATCGCGGATGAGACCGAGCGTGAGTACACGCTCACCGATGCCGACCTCGGCGCCGTCATCTCGGTCAAGATTGTCGCGAGCGCGCCGACCTACCTGACCTCGACGAGCACAAGCGTCGCGACCCAGAAGGTTGGACTCAACGCGTTCGTGCCCGACGAGGCGGCGACACTCATCCACGGTGAGACCCTCGACCTCACCGTCGACGCCGGACTCGCCGAAAACGACGCCGACGCAACGCTCACCTACCAGTGGCTGCGCGATGGCACGGCGATCAGCAAGGCGACGAAGGCAACGTACAAGCTCACGGCAACCGACTTCAACAAGAAGATCAGCGTGCGCGTCACGGCGACAAAGCCGACCTTCACCCCGATGGTGCTCGTGAGCGACGCGCAGAACTACTCGGTGGCAGCCACGGGAACGGTAAAGATCGACAACACCAAGCCCGCTCGCAATAAAGTGCTTACCGCAACGTATGCGGGCTTCGAGCCCGACGCCACGATTTCCTACCAGTGGTACGCCAACGGCAAGGCGATCACGTCGAAGGGCACGGGGAGCACGTTCAAGGTGCCCTCCACCTACAAGGGCAAGGTCATCACCGTGAAGGTAACTGCGGCCGTGCCGGGCTTGCTGAGCTACTCCAAGAGCAGCGCGAAAACGGCAAAGGTCAAGTAGCCGAAAATCACAGAAAGAGGCCCGCGATGGATGTCGCGGGCCTCTTCCATTTCGCCCTGACCCGTTTTGGGAGTTGTTGTGCACCCGGGTGACCGCCATACTCAGGTGACATTTGCTCTTATCTAGGGGTCTGCCTTGTTCTCTCGTATCTCGTCCCGCGCTACAGCTGCGCTCATTGCCGGGCTTCTTATCGTCGGATCCGTGAGCGCCACAACTCCCGCGCTCGCCGCTGAGCCTGCCGTGAGTGCTGCCGCGACATCCACGAAAGCAGTTGCTTTTACCGGCACCGTCACCGACCTCGGGGATTCCGAAGACGAGAGCAGCGTCAAGCTGTTTCGCGTCGTCGGTTTCGGGTACCTGAGCGTCGACTTCGGTGCGGCGGAGATCGCTCCGGGTGTAGCGCTCACGATCAACGTCTCGGTG
>Ga0247805_1000768_pt1 | contig 16097 bp, 13 predicted proteins | sample UWRJL044104R1_FD_180930 | JGI IMG/M metagenome (GOLD analysis project Ga0247805, IMG submission 180930) | Plant litter microbial communities from Arlington Agricultural Research Station in Wisconsin, United States - UWRJ-L044-104R-1 | ecosystem: Environmental > Terrestrial > Plant litter >... | reverse complement strand
ATTGTGTACGTCGCCTACCCCAACAACAACACACCCAACGACAAGGCGACGTACACAATCTCGGTGAATGCCCCGAGCAAACTGACGACGTCCGCCACCGCGACCTCCGCTAACCCCGGACTCAAGGATGCCGCGGTTGTCAGCAACGGCGAGCTCATCTCGAAGACGCCGAGCGAAGACGGCTCGCGCACAACATGGGTATGGGACCAGAAGAAGCCCATGGCCACGATGGCGACGCTCATCTCGATCGGACGCTACGACGTCTACGAGTCGGACATCACCCTGGCCAGCGGTCGCGTCCTTCACGAGTGGACGTTCATCGACCCCGCGATCTCGACGACGAACCAGCTCATCACGCAAAGCACCAGAACTCAGATCAAGCCCATCATCGACTTTCTCGAGACAAAGTACGGCCCCTACCCGGGCAACAGCGTCGGCCTTGTGACCGACGTGGTACCCAGCGCTATCAACTACGCGCTCGAGACGCAGGATCGCTCGTTCTTCCCCAACTCTGCCGACGTTCAGACGACGATTCACGAGCTCACCCACCAGTGGTTCGGTGACGCCATCTCGCCTCGCGAGTGGAACGACATTTGGATCAGCGAAGGCACGGCGACCTACGCCGAGCAGCAGACCCTCAATGAGGGAGCGGGCTCGACCAGCACCGACACCGAGCAGTCGAACTACAGCCTGTGGAACTCGAATGCATCGGGTGCCGGCGTCTGGACCACCCCTCCCGCCAAGATGACTCTCGCAAGCCAACTGTTTGGCTCGCAGTCATACTCGCGTGGATCGATGACGCTCGAGGCCCTACGCACGTCCATCGGCTCGACGAAGTTCGCCCAGCTGATGAGCGAGTGGCAGTCGCGCTACACCGGCACAAGCCGCGGTACCGCCGAATTCATTGCTCTCGCCGAGGAGATCTCGGGCCGCAACCTGACCGCCTTCTTCACCACCTGGCTCTACACCGCTGGCAAGCCGGCGACCTGGCCCTCGAAGTTCAACCTGAATATCGCCGCCCCTGCAGCGCCACTCGCCGCCGGCGAGACAGGAACGTTCGTCGTCTCGAGCCGCAACACCGGCAAGGTCGCGCAGGTTGGAAGCATCGTCACCGTCGACCTGACGAGCACGCTCGACAAGGCAACGATCGGAACACTGCCCGCGAACACAACACTCAGCGGAACCACGCTGACCTGGACGGTTCCGAGCACGGCGCTCACCGCGACATCCACAATTGAAATCCCGGTAACGCTCAACGCTGACACCGCGGGCGCAACCGTCTCGGCAACCGCGCGCGCCACGACGCTCGGCTCGACCTGCATCGACTGCACGGCAAGCCTCGTCATTGGTGCAACGCCGATCGCCGTGAGCTCCGTACCGACGATCACCGGCACAACGACCGTCGGCCAGACGCTCACCGCGGTCACTGGTGAATGGAGCGAAGGCACAACCTTCGCGTACCAGTGGCTCCTCAACGGAAACGTCATCTCGGGTGCAACGAGTTCGACGTACACACTCGAAGGCACGTCGGCAGGCCTCACGCTCGCGGTGCGGGTCACCGGCTCGAACGGCGCATCAACGCCTGAGACCAAGACGAGCGCTGCCACGGCTGCCGTCGCTAAGGCTGCTCTGACAGCGCCGATTCCGACGATCACGGGAACCCCGCAGTTCGGTAAGACGCTCACAGCGGTTACCGACGGTTGGACACCCGGAACGTTCTTCACCTACCAGTGGCTCGCCAATGGCGTGACCGTGTCGGCTAACAATGGTGGCACCGGCCCGACCTTCAAGCCGAACGTCGCCACCCAGCTCGGCCAGACAATCACCGTCAGGGTCACGGGCACAAAGGTTGGGTACACAACGGCTTCCGTGACGAGCGCGGCGACAGCCGCTGTCGCCGCCAACACATTCGCTGTGACGCCGACACCCTCCATCACGGGAACCCTGCGTGCCCTTTCGCCCGCCGGCACGAACGCGGTGGGCTCCTGGGAAGACGGAACGACGTTCACGTACGTCTGGATGTCCAACGGAACTGTCATCAGCGGAGCAACAGCGCTGACCTACAGCCCGCCCGTCACAATGGTCGGTTCGGCTCTCAGCGTCTCGATCACCGCGAGCAAGATCGGCTACACCTCGGTCACCAAGGTCAGCGAGCCGGTCACCATTACGGCCGCCACGCAGACGCTGAGCCCCACACCGATCATTACCGGCACGGTGCAATTCGGTAGCGCGTTGAGCGTTACAACGGGCACGTGGGACACGGGCACGTCGCTCGCCGTTCAGTGGTTCGTTGACGGACAGGCGATAGTGGATGCGACAGCACTCACGTTCGCGCCCACCGCTGACATGGTCGGCCACTCGATTACGGTCACAGTCACAAGCACCCGCACGGGCTACGTGACCGCGAGCAAAACAAGTGCCGCCTCTGTAGTGGCAGCAGCGAGTCTCACCGCCACACCGGCGCCGACCATCACGGGAACAACCAAGGTCGCCCAGGAGCTCACCGCTGTAGCGGGCACCTGGGACGAGGGCGTCGCCCTTTCGTACAAGTGGTTCGCGAGTGGCGACCCCATCGAGGGTGCGACATCCAGCGCCTTCATCCCTGGGGCCGCTCAAGCGGGTATGCCCATCACAGTCGCTGTCACGGGTGAGAAGCTCGGCTTCACACCGGTCACCGTGACAAGCGTCGCCACCGAAAACGTCGCTCTCGGCGACCTTATTGACACCCCGGTGCCGACAATCGCTGGCACGCCGAAGGTTGGCGTCACGCTGACGGCAGCAGCCGGCGACTGGGACAACGGCGTCGTCAAGACGTTCCAGTGGTTCGCTGATGACGAGGAGATCGAAGGCGCAATCGAGTCGAGCTACACGCCCGGCCTTGACCGCTTCGACACCGTAATCACCGTCAAGGTGACCGGCACGAAGACGGGCTACGAGCCGATCACCAAGGTAAGCGAGGCGACAAACAAGATCGCACCCGCTGACCTCGTGACGACGCCCATCCCAACGATCGCCGGAACCCCGAAGGTGGGAGTGCTTCTTACCGCCCTCGTCGGCACATGGGATGCCGACACCGAGTTCACTTTCGAGTGGTTCGCCAACGGCATGCTGATCGAAGACGCCGACGGGTCGGAGTTCTCCCCTACCGCCGCCGAACTCGGCAAGCGCATCACGGTCGCTGTGACAGGCACGAAGTCTGCCCACGCATCGGTCACGACGACGAGCGTTGCGACACTCGCCGTCGCGGCTGGCACGCTGACCTCGGCACCCGCCCCTACCTTCGCGGAGAGCTTCCGAGTTGGAAAGGTAGTCACACCGGCAACAGACGGCTGGGATGACGAGACAGAGCTCAGCTACCAGTGGAAGCGCAGCGGCAAGGCGATCAGCGGAGCGACCTCGGCTGAGTACACAATCGCTGTCGCCGATTACAAAAAGAAGCTGACGGTCACGGTCACCGGCACAAAGGCGGGCTACGCAGCCGTCAGCAAGACGAGCACATCCAAGCTCGTCTACGCCGGGTACCAGACGCTCCAGCCGAAGCCGATCATCACCGGCACCGCGAAGGTCGGCAAGACCCTCAAGGCGACGGCAACATTCGACGCCAAGGTGAGCAAGTCGTACACCTGGTACGCGAACGGCAAGAAGATCAGCGGCACCAAGTCGAGCCTCAAGCTCACCAAGTCGCTGAAGGGCAAGGCGATCTCCGTCAAGATCACCGCCAAGAAGACCGGCTACGTCACCGTAACAACAACGAGCGCGCGTACCTCGAAGGTCCGCTAGCACGCAGCACGCACAACGAACCCCGCCACAGCCTCCTGTGTGGCGGGGTTCGTTGTTTCTAGACGGCGTGCACCGGGGCAGATGCCAGCGTGATGGTCGCCGACCCGTGGCTGTTCGTCGTGACAGATACGTGGATGTCGCCACCGCCCTGCAGCGCCCGCTACCATCGAAAACTGCTCCAACGCGCGAGTTGTGGAGCAGTTTTCGACGGAAGCGGGCACAAAAATAGCGCTGGTGGCCGACCGTTCCCGTCAGCCACCAGCGCCAGATTGTGGACCTACAGGATAAAGAGCATCTCCTGGTAGGTGGGGAGCGGCCAGAGGTCGTCAGCGACGATTGTCTCGAGCTCGTCGGCGGCGGCACGCACGGCAGCCATCGCGGGTAAGAAGTCACTGAACGCGTGCTCGGCCTCGGCGAGTGCCGAATGTCCGACCTCCGCCGCGAGGGCGTCTTTCAACGTGGCCAGCGCAGAACGCAGTGCCGTGATCGGCGCCGTGATCTCGTCGAGAGCGGCCGTGTCAGCGTCAACACCGGCCGCCTTGAGGGCGCCAACGTTGACGGCAACCTCAGTCTGGTAGCGAACGGCGGCCGGCAGAATCACCGTCGAACCGATCTCTGCCGTGAGGCGCGCTTCGACGGCGACGGTCTGCGCGTACTGCTCGAGTCCGATCTCGTAGCGGCTGTGCATCTCGCGGCTGTTGAAGACTCCGTACTTCTCGAACAGCGCGATCGCCTCGTCGGTGATGAGCTCTGGCAGGGCGTCGAGTGTCGTCTTGAGGTTCTTGAGCCCACGCTTCTCAGCCTCGATCGGCCAGGCGTCGGAGTATCCGTCGCCGTTGAAGACAACCGCGCCGTGCTCGTTGATGATCTCGGTGAGCAGGCTCTGCACTGCGGTGTCGAAGTCTGCCCCACCGGCGACGGCCTCTTCGAGCTTCGTCGCCATGTAGTCGAGCGAGTCGGCCATGATCGTGTTGATTGTGACCATGGGAGCCGCGACGGTCTGCAGCGATCCGGGTGCACGAAACTCGAAACGGTTACCGGTGAAGGCGAACGGGCTCGTGCGGTTGCGGTCGCCCGGGTCGGTCGGCAGCACGGGCAGCGTGTCGACGCCGATGTGCATCGCGCCGCGATCCTTCGATGACTTGAGCGATCCGGCTGCGATCTGCTCGAAGACATCGGCGAGCTGGTCGCCGAGGAAGATCGAGATGATCGCGGGCGGGGCCTCGTTGGCGCCGAGTCGGTGGTCGTTCGACGCCGAGGCGACGGAGGCACGCAGCAGGCCGCCGTAGAGGTGCACGGCGCGGATCGTCGCTGCACAGAACACGAGGAACTGCGCGTTGTCGTGCGGGTTGTCTCCGGGAACGAAGAGCGAACCGAGCTCGTTGTTACCGAGCGAGAAGTTGACGTGCTTGCCCGAACCGTTGACGCCCTGGAACGGCTTCTCGTGGAACAGGCACTCCATGCCGTGCTTCTTGGCGACCGACTTGAACGTCGTCATCAGCAACTGCTGGTGGTCGGATGCCACGTTGCCACGCTCGAACATCGGTGCGATTTCGAACTGGCCGGGTGCGACCTCGTTGTGGCGAGTCTTGGCGGGGATACCGAGCTTGAACAGCTCGCGCTCTGTGTCCATCATAAAGCCGAGCACACGCTCGGGGATTGCACCGAAGTAGTGGTCGTCGAACTCCTGGCCCTTGGCGGGCTTCGAGCCGAAGAGCGTGCGACCGGCGTTGAGCAGGTCAGGGCGCGCGAGGAAGAAGTGGCGGTCGACCAGGAAGTACTCCTGCTCCGGCCCGCAGAATGCGACGACGCTGTTGAGGTTCTCGTGGCCGAAGAGTTCGAGGATGCGAGTCGCGTGCAGCCCCATCGCCTGCTGCGAACGCAGCAGCGGCGTCTTGTGGTCGAGGGCCTCGCCGGTCATCGAGACGAAGATCGTCGGGATGCAGAGCGTGTTGCCGTTCGGGTTCTCAAGAACGTAGGCCGGGCTCGTAACATCCCAACCGGTGTAGCCACGCGCCTCGAAGGTGTTGCGGAGTCCACCGTTCGGAAAGCTCGACGCGTCGGGCTCGCCCTGCACGAGGGTCTTGCCGGCGAACTCGGCGAGCGCGGTGCCATCACCGACGGGCTCGAAGAAGCTGTCGTGCTTCTCGGCGGTAAGACCGGTGAGCGGGTAGAAGACGTGCGCGTAGTGAGTCGCACCCTTCTCGAGGGCCCAGTCCTTCATCGCGGAAGCCACCGCGTCAGCGACCAGTGGGTCGAGAGTCTCACCATGTTCGATTGTCGCGATAACCGATTTGTAGACCGACTTCGGCAGTCGCTTCTGCATAACGACCTTGCTGAAGACGTTCTCGCCGAAGATCTCGCCTGGAGCCTCATTGGTGTCGAAACTCACCTTGGGTGGCACATACGCCTCAACATCGGTGATCGCCTGCAGTCTGACGTTGTTTCCACTCATTGCTGATCCTTCGGGTAGGCGGTGGCCCAGGGGTGGCCTCCAGAGCCCCGAGCGTAGTGACGAGATGTAGCGATCGTGTTTCCGACGTATGTCGCCTAGAACCTCTTCTAGGCTGAGAGCGTGTCTATACGAGTGGATGTCGCGGTCATTGGTGCGGGAGCGATGGGCTCGGCTGCCGCCTGGCAACTCGCCCGCGCGGGCAAGAGTGTTGTCGTTCTCGAGCAGTTCGAGATCGGGCACCACGTTGGCGCCTCGCACGGCGAGACGCGCAATATCAGTGCCGCCTACCCGAGCGATGTCTACCAAGACCTGCTCACCGAGGCTCGCGCCCAGTGGAAAGAACTCGAAGATGAGTCAGGCGAGCAGCTCATCGACTGGGTCGGACTTGTGCAGCACGGCTGGCAGGATCCGCTCCACGAACTCGTCGAGACCCACAAGCGGCACGGCATACGCAGCGAGTTTCTCGACCCTGCAGAGGCGCACGCACGCTGGGGCGGGCTGAGGTTCGAGACCCCGGTGCTCTTCACCCACGACGCCGGTCGCGTGCGCGCAGCCCAATCGCTCAGGGTGCTGCGCGAACGCGCCGAGGCCGCGGGAGCTACGTTCTTGTACAACACCCCCGTGCGCAACCTCGAGGTTGGCACCGACGAAGCAACCGTGCACACCGACACCGACTCGTACATCGCCGCCGACGTGGTCGTCACCGCCGGCGCGTGGACGAGCAAGCTGCTGCCCGCGGCAGCGCCCCTCCCCCGCTTGCGCGTCACCCAAGAGCAGCCCGCGCACTTCGCGATCGCCGACGACATGGCAATCTGGCCGAGCTTTATGCACAATGCGGTGCCCGGCGACCCGGCCGACGAGTACTTTCGCAGCCCCATCTACGGGATGCTCACGCCGGGCGAGGGAATCAAGGCCGGCTGGCACGGCACGGGCATTGAGCTCGACCCCGACGAGCGCACCTTCGAATACGAAGAGCAGCAGATGCTCGACCTACGCCGCTACGTGCGCGAGTGGATTCCTGGAGCGAACCCCGACGACTTCACGGCGATCAGCTGCACCTACACAACAACGCCCAACGAAGACTTTGTACTCGAGCGCTGGGGACCTCTGGTGATCGGCGCAGGCTTCTCGGGCCACGGCTTTAAGTTCACGCCCGCGGTGGGCAAAGCGCTCGCCGACATCGTCGACGGCAAGCCGGCGCCAAAGCTCTTCAGGCAGCTCGCGCGCTAGCCGACCTGCCCGCCGAAGAACACCTGCGTCTCAACGATGAGGTCGTTTTCGACGCGGATGAGCTCGACGTTACGAAAACGAGTGCCGTCGGTGTGCTCGTTCTCGTAGAGGCAGAGCACGCCGTGCGGCGTCTCGATCATCTCGAGAAAGTCCGAGTCGGTGAACAGGTGCGCGGTCGGAAAGCATCGCTCCATAAACGCGGCCCTGTCGATGTGGTCGTCTTGCGGACTCGTGAACCTGAAGTGCGGCGCGAAGAGCGCTTCGGCGGCCGCGGCATCCTGCCGGCGGTAGGCGTCAAAAGAGGCGTGTACGACATCGGTGTCTGACATGTGAATAACGGTAGTTCGAATGTCGCCCGCAGGGAACATGATTGAACCATGACCCGGTATGCAATCGATGCCCTGACCGCGATTCGTCTCGTGCGCGAGAAGACAGTTGTCTTCGAAGGGCACTCGCTTGTCGGCCCCAAGTTTTTGCACTCCGATGCGCTGTCGATTCTGTATAAACAGGTGCGCGAAGGCGAGCTCACCGAAGCCACGGCTCGCGTTCTGCTCGACGGCATCACAACGACGAAGATCCGCCTGCTCGGCGACCGGGTTTCGCGCGCGACAGCTTGGCGCATCGCAACAAAGCTGGGCATGGATGCAACGTTCCGCGCCGAGTACGTCGCCGTAGCCCAGTTGCTGGCCGACGCCCTGATCGTCGGCGACCCGGAGTTCGCCGCAACGCTCGACGGGGTTGTGCCGCTCGCCGCCTTCGACGATCTGTCGGTCGCCTGATGCTCATCGAACACCGCAGCGAGCAGCCGGCCGTTCATAGCGACGCGTATGTCGCGCCCACCGCAGTCGTGAGCGGCAACGTCACGATCGCCGCGGGCGCTCGGGTGCTGCACGGTGCCGTGCTGTCCGCGGAAGACGGGTCGATCCACATCGGCGTCAACACGGTGATTATGGAGAACGCGCTCGTGCGGGGTCGCTCCGGTCACAATGTCTCGATCGGCGATTCGGTGATGGTCGGCCCACACGCGCACGTCAATGGCGCAGCCGTCGGCGACGAGGCGTTCATCGCGACGGGCGCGTCGCTGTTTCCGGGCTCGGTCGTCGGCGAGGGAGCCGAGGTGCGCATCAACGCGGTCGTGCAGGTCAACACAACGCTCGCGGCCGGAGAGGTCGTGCCGATCGGCTGGGTCGCCGTCGGCAACCCGGCACAGCTCTTCTCGCCCGACCGCCACGATGAGATCTGGGCGGTGCAGAGCACGCTCGACTTCACGGGCACGGTCTATGGAGCCGCGACATCCATGCGCGAGATCATGAAGGGGCAGTCAGACTTCTACGGCGCCCATCGAGACGACCGCGAGGTCTAGAGAAGGTCTTTGTGAAAGACCTCTGCGACGTTCGGGTGGGCACGCAGGCGGTAGCGCAGCACGTTGTCGCCATACGTCTCGAGAATCGGGCTGTTGGTCGGGTCGGCAGAGATTCCGCGTGCCTCGGCTCGCAGCTCGGGCGCAATGTCGAGCTTGGGCATGGTCGCATCCAGCGCGGGGTTGAAGAAGAACGGAACAGAGATGCGGTCGGTGCCGACGCGCGGTGACTCAACACGGTGCAGGGTGGCCTTGAGGTAGCCGTCGGTCGCGAGCTCGAGCATCTCGCCGATGTTCACAACGAACGAACCGGGTATGGATGGCGCGTCGATCCAGTCACCCTCGTGCTCGACCTGCAGGCCACCCTTGCCCGGTTCGACGAGCAGAAGTGTGAGAACACCGCCGTCGCGGTGCGCGCCGACGCCCTGCTTCGGCGACTCGTCGGTCTCGCCGGGGTAGCGCACGATCTTGATCAGCGAGTACGGACGCTCGGCAAATGCCTCGTCGAAGACGCTCTCGTCGACGCCGAGGGCGATCGCCCAATTGCGCATAAGGCGCAGGGCGAGGGCGTTGAGCTCGGCGTTCCAGCGATTCATCGTGGTCTGCAGCTCGGGCAGTTCGGCGGGCCACAGGTTGGGGCCCTCGAGGCGCCAGTAGTTCGGCTGGCCCTCGACAGGCTCGACGGCGTCGCGCTCCTCGCCGATGTCGATCTGCTCGCGCCAGTCGACATCGCCATTGGTCAGTTCTTTGCCGACGCGTGTGTAGCCACGAAACTGCGGGCTGTTCGTGTTCTCGATCGCGAGCTTCGCCTCGTCGGGTAGCGCGAAGAAGCGGCGCGACACGTCGAGCACCTCTGCGATGAGTTCGTCAGAGATACCGTGACCGACCAGATAGAAGAATCCAACGTCATGGGTTACCTGGCGCAGCTGCGCGCGGAATTCCGCGGCTGCCTCGTCACTCGAATCGAAGTGCGACATGTCAAGAATGGGAAGCGAAGAAAGCATGTTCTGATCTTTACAGAGAACGGGTGGTACTCGCTCAGCGTTCGACGAGCAGCGCGGTTGTCTGCAGGGCCTCGATCGTCTGTCGCACACCAGGAACTGCGAGAAGTGAGGCCGTCGAAACCGCGGAGACAACGCGGCGCGACGCTGGCGACAATTGCTTGAGCACAAGGTCGGGGTCTGGTCGGGCCGCGGTCAGCATCAGGTCGGTCACGAGCGCGACGCCGAGGCCCGCCGACGCAAGCCCCTGCAGCGCAATGTAGTCGTCGGTCTCGAACGCGACATCCGGCTGAAAACCCACTCGGTCGCAGGCCTCGAGTAGATTGCCGCGACATTCGGGGCACCCCGCGATCCAGCGGGAGTCGCTGAGCTCGTCGAGCGTCACGCTCTTTTTCGTCGCCGCGGGGTGACTGGCGGGCATCGCTACGCGCACGTTTTCTTCGAGCAACGGGATGGTGACCTCATGCGGCTGCAGCGGAAAACGCGGAGCGGCATCACCCTCTGCGACGTACTCGAAGATGATCGCGACATCGCACGCGCCGCTGCGCAAAAGTTCGAGCGCTCCGGGCGGTTCGGCCTCGGTGAGGCTGAACGAGATTCCGGGAAACTCACGGGCGACCGTGCCGAGCGCCTTCGGCAGAATTGTCGCCGCGGCGCTCGGAAATGCCGAGATGCGCACACGGCCGGAACGCATACCCGCAACGGCGTCGACCTCTGCCTCGGCGAGGGCGACCGAGGCGAGAACACTCGCGCCGTGCCGCACAAGAACCTCGCCGGCTTCGGTCAACTGCACACCCGTGCGCGTTCGCACGAGCAGCGGGGTCTCGAGCTGGCGTTCAAGCAACTGGATCTGCTGCGTCACCGCAGACTGCGAGTAGCCGAGCTCACGAGCCGCGGCAGACATCGACCCGTGCTCGTTCAACGCCCTCAGCAGCCGTAAGTGTTTGATCTCGATCACAGTCGAACTATAAGCCTGGCTTATGAGATGAGCGCTGATTGCGTAGCCCGCGACGAAGGAGCAGGCGTATCGAAATCCTTGCGCGGTGCGGTTTCGATACGCTCGCTGGCGCTCGCTACTCAACCAGCGAGTCGGGGCATAGGGTGAGCACATGCCCGTCTCCTTTGTCATTGAATACACAATCGACGCCAGCAAAATCGAGGCGTTCGAGGCTTATGCCGCCGAATGGATCCGTCTCGTCGAGCGTGAAGGCGGGGAGCACCACGGCTATTTTCTTCCGTCAGAGGGAGCGAGTGACAGGTCGCTCGCGCTCTTCACCTTTGCGAGCTTGACGGCGTACGAGAAGTACCGCGAGAACTTTGGCGTAGACCCCGAGTTCATCGCGGCCGACAAGCTGCGCACCGACTCAGGCTGCGTTGTGCGCTGGGACCGCACGATCATGCGTCCGCTCGCACGCTAGCCTCTCGGCACGAAGCTCCCGGCTGAAACGAGTGCCGGGCGGCAGCGATTTCGATACGCGCGCCCGTTCGTCGCGAGCTACTCAATCAGCGAGGCGGCGGCACCGTCGTCGACACGCGACCCTAGTTCTGCTGCGGCGATTCTCCGCGCTTCGTCGCGTCGCGCCCGGTGAGGAGCTTGTAGATCGCGAGACCAGCGGTGCCGAAGACGGCGAGATCGTCGATGAGGCCGAGGGGGCCGGTGAGCAGTTCGGGGATGATGTCGACGGGAGAGATGCCGTAGACGAGGGCACCGGCAGCGACGAGGATGGCTGAGATGATTGCGCGGTTACGACTCATGGCTACAGGCTACGCTCGCACCCTCACCCTCGTGAGAGCCACCAGCGATTACTCAGGCAGGGGCGTTGCGGGCGATAGGGTCATCCGGTGAGTGGATCCTTCGATGTCGCGATAGTCGGCTCTGGCGTTGTCGGCCTCGGCGCCGCGTACGCAGCGGTTCGGCGCGGACTGAGCGTTGTTGTGATCGATCGCACGGCTGTTCCGCTTGGCGCGACCGTGCGAAACTTCGGGCACCTCTGCATCAGCGCGCAAACCGGTGCCGCCCGTGAGTACGGCGACCTGTCTCGCGACCTGTGGCTGCGACTCGCGCGAGATGCCGACTTCTGGCTGCGCGAGTCGGGCACCCTCATCGTCGCGCGGCATGCCGACGAGTTCGCGCTGCTCGAGGCAAGCGCCGATGCCGGCCTTGAGTTACTCGACGCTGCCGAGCTCGAGGCAATCGCTCCCATCGCGCGCGGCATCGCCATCGGTGGTGGACGCCTGACCGCCGACCTTCAGACCAATCCCCGCACGGCTATCGCCGCAATAGCCGCCTACCTCGGCTCGCTCGGTGTCGAGTTTCAGATGCGCACCTCGGTCGGCGGCGTCGAGTCGGGGCGCGTACTCACAAGCCGAGGGCCGGTGGATGCCGCAACAATCGTTGTGGCGGTCAACCACGACATCGATCAGCTTCTGCCAGAGCTGGCCGAGCGTCACGGCATTGTGCGGTGCGCTCTCGACATGCTGCGCGTGCACGCCGACCTTGCGACCCCTCTCGACGCACCGTTGCTCACCGGCTGGTCGCTGGTACGTTACGGGCGCTTCGCGACGCTTGATGCCGCGGCGCAGGTGCGCGAACGACTACACGACGAGCGCCCCGATCTGGCAGCACTCGATCTCAACCAGATGTACACCCAGCTGCCCGACGGCTCACTCATCGTTGGCGACACGCACGCGCGCGGGGTCTCGATTCCGCCGTTCCAGTCGGAGGACGCCGCCGACCTATTGCTGGCCGAAACCGCGATGCTCTTCGGCATTTCCACTCCGAGGGTGGTCGAGCGCTGGCAGGGAATCTACGCGAGCGGGCCGACCGAGTTTCTGCGCGAAGAACCACTGCCGGGAGTGCTCGTGATCGCGGCTACGACGGGCATCGGTATGACAACCGGGCTCGGTCTCGCCGAAGACACTTTGGCCGCGCGATTCGGCGCGGTCGCGACATCCACCCCTGAAGGTTGACTATGAGACCCATCGAGCTTGTTGTTTTCGATATGGCCGGCACGACAGTACGCGATGACGGCGTCGTCGAGCGAGCCTTTCAGCGCGCAGCGGAGCGCACGGGCGTCGCCGATCGCATGCCGTGGGACGAGGCACTCGCCTACGTGCGCCGCACGATGGGAATGTCGAAGATCGACGTCTTTACCTATCTTTCGCGCGGGGATGTCGCGGCCGCGACGGCGGCCACCGAAGCCTTCGAGGCGGCCTACGCCGAGCTGGTTGCAGAAGAAGGGGTCGAGGAGATCCCCGGTGCCGGGGCGCTGATCCGCGAGTTGCGTGAGAGCGGCCGCACCGTTGCCCTCACGACGGGCTTCTCGCCGGTAACGCGCGACATAATCCTCACTGCGCTCGACTGGCATGACCTGATCGACTTCGCGCTGTCGCCGGCAGACGCGGGTCGCGGACGCCCCGCCCCCGATCTCGTGCTCGCGGCGGCCCTTCGTGCGCGGGTCAGTGCTGTCGCGGCGATCGCCGTCGCGGGCGACACAACGAGTGACGTGCAGTCCGGACTGCGCGCGGGCGCGGGCCTCGTCGTCGGTGTTCTGACCGGTGCCCACGACCGCGCGGCGCTCGAGGGCGCGGGCGCGCACCGTGTGATCGCTGACGTCACTGCACTGCCGGCGCTGCTCGACAGGTAGCGAGCAGCGCCGGCAGGTCTGGCTAGTGCGCGAGCACCGGCTCCGCGACGGGCAGGTGCGCATTGGCAAGCGAGAGCCCTTGGTTGCGGCGACGGAAGAGCAGCGCCGCGAGGATTCCACCGAAGACGAAGAATCCGGCGCTCCACCAGTAGGCGGTCGCGTAGCTCGCAATTGCCGCGTCGACTCCGACGGCCGCGGTCACGGGGGCGTGAGCCGCGAGGTAGTCGGCCGCCGCAGTGGCGGCCAGGGTGTTGAGCAGCGCAGTGCCGATCGAGCCACCGACCTGCTGGCTCGTGTTGACCATTGCAGAGGCAACGCCAGCGAACTCGCGGTCGACGCCGAGTGTCGCGGTCTGCATCGAGGCGGGCATGATTGTGCCCATCGCGAATCCGATGATCATCAGCGGCCCGAGAACGTTCGGCACGTAGGTGCTCGACGAGTCGAGGAAGGTGAGAAGCACCATTCCGAGAGCGCCGAGCGCCATTCCGGTGGGAACCATTACCTTCGGGCCGAGGCGCGGAAGCAACAGGTTGGTGCCGAGCTGCGCAGCAAGAACAAGCATCGCGATCATCGGAAGGAATGACAGCCCGGTCTGAATCGGCGAGAAGCCGAGCGTCACCTGCAGGTAGTAAGTGACGAACAGGAAAATGCCGAACATGCCGGCACCCGCGATGAGCACCGAGATGTAGGCGGCTCCGCGGTTGCGGTCGAGCACTATCTTCAGCGGCAGGAGCGGGTGCACAGCGCGACGCTGCCACAGTACAAAGGCGACGAGCAGAACGACGGCGCCGGCGAGCATGCCCCAGGTGAGGGGCGACTCCCAGCCGTCGGTCTCTGCGTTGGAGAAACCGTAGACGAGACCAAAGAGCGCACCCGAGATGAGAATTGTGCCGGGAACGTCGAGCTTCGGGCGCGGTCCGCTACGAGCGATCGACGGAACGAACACGAGGGCACCCACGAGCGCGATCGCGGCGATGAATACGTTGATGTAAAGGTTCCAGCGCCAGTCAAGCGTCTCGGTGAGAAAACCGCCGAGCAGCAGTCCAACGGCGCCACCCGCACCCGCGATGGCACCGAAGACGCCGAATGCTCGCGCGCGCTCCTTGGGGATCACAAACGTTGTCGTCAGCACGGCGAGAGCCGTCGGGGCGAGGAGCGCGCCGAAGACACCCTGCAGTGCGCGGGCCGCGACGAGAAGTTCGAACGAGCCAGCCGCTCCACCGAGTGCAGATGCAATCGCGAAGCCGATGAGGCCAATGATGAACGTGCGCTTGCGACCGATGAGGTCGGAGAGACGCCCGCCGAGAAGGAGGAGGCTCGCAAAGGCGAGCGAGTACGCGGTGATGATCCACTGGCGGTTGCCGTCAGAGAATCCGAGATCGGCCTGCGCAGAGGGGAGGGCGATGTTCACGACGGTGGCGTCGAGAACGACCATAAGTTGGGCGAGCCCAACAACGATGAGGGTAAGCCAGCGACGGTTGTCGGGCGTGGGTGTGAGAGACATGAATGAGACTATATACGGAACTGATAGGTTTCGGATATAGCGGGTTTCGGATATACCCAGTTCCGGAACTCGGGAGTTGCTATGATCGAGACAACAGGAAGGGACGTTCGCAATGACGCAGACTGACCTCGCACCCAAATTAGGCCGTAAGCGCGACCCGAGTCGCGACCAGGAGATTCTGGATGCAGCACTCGATGTGCTCGCAGAAGAGGGCTACGACGGCATGACCATCGACATGGTCGCCTCTCGCGCGAAGGCTGGCAAAGCGACCGTCTACCGGCGCTGGGACTCAAAACCCGAGCTCGTTCTCGACGCCGTCGCGTGCATGAAGTCGAACGACATCGATCTCGACAACCTGCCCGACACGGGAACCCTTCGCGGCGACCTCATAGCCATCATCAAACCGCCGAGCATTCGCGACAGCGAACGCAAGCTCAAGGTGATGGCAGGCATCGTCTCGATGCTCAGCCGTAGTCCCGAGATGGCCGAGGCCGCACGCCAGGCGCTTATCGAGCCACGCGCATCCATCAATCGCATTTTCTTCCAGCGTGCAATCGATCGCGGCGAGATCGCTTCCGACGTCGACATCGAGCGGCTCTGCCTCATCGGCCCATCGATGGTCGCCTACAACGTACTGATGCTGCGCAAGCCCGTCACGCGCGAGTTTCTCATTGGCAACATCGACGGCATCATCCTGCCGGCCGCAGGAATCCGCGCAATATAGCGACGCATTCGTCACACTTCGGAACACGTTTTTGCTGGCCGTCGGAAGCCCCTAACACTGGTCATGGCCCCGACAGCAGGGTGCCGCATCCAATCCCTTTCTCCAGCAAGAGAGTGCAATCACCATGTCTGCAACACCTCCCGCCGACGGCACAACCGTCGTTCTGCCTCCCAAGAAGAGCCGCACGGGCCTCATCATCGGCGCCATCGTCGTCGTCGCGGCGATCATCGCCGCCATCGTCATCTTCATCAACGTCAACGCTCCCGCGGCAACGCCCGAGGCCGAGGGCAGCAATGCCATCACCGAGGGACTCGGCTCGCCCGACCAGCCCGTACGCATCGGAACCGTCGACTCGAGCGAGCCGTACTGGGAGACCTTCACTGAGGCAGCCAACGC
>Ga0247805_1000767_pt1 | contig 16098 bp, 17 predicted proteins | sample UWRJL044104R1_FD_180930 | JGI IMG/M metagenome (GOLD analysis project Ga0247805, IMG submission 180930) | Plant litter microbial communities from Arlington Agricultural Research Station in Wisconsin, United States - UWRJ-L044-104R-1 | ecosystem: Environmental > Terrestrial > Plant litter >... | reverse complement strand
TTACTGCGTCTTGCCGCATATTCCCTGTCATACGCAGAAGCCGTAACTTCCAGCGTACCATTTTCAGTTAAGCGGCGTGAAGTTTCTTTAACTACAGCAAATGCCTCAGGCAGCAACTGTAATAAAACTACTTCAAGTTCTTTGTCCCTATCCTTGATCAATACATCAATACGCTCATAAAGCGCAGTCTTTTCTGCAAGCGCCAGTTGCTGATCCTCAGCTTCTGCTTTCAATGCAGCAATCTGCGCATCGATTTCTGCTAATGATTTTGCAATTACATCTTTAAAATAGACGGTTTTGTTACGCAGTTCATCATTACTCAATGAAGAAAGCTTAGCGTATTCCTCGTTTATTTTGATGACAAGTGGTTGGATTGCCTTAATATCTCTTTCCGATTTGCTTCCAAAAACCTTGGTTAAAAATCCTAGCATCGTTTTGATTGTGTTAAATTTTATATAAAGTCATAATTTTACAACAATTAAGCCATTCCGGCTGACAAGTCAGATTGGCAGTTGTAAGGCGCTAAAAATACAAAATATCTGTTATTTCCCGCTGTCCTTCAGTGGTTATTTCTACGTATTGTACAATTTGTCATTACTTTGTAAGTTAACTAGCTGGTCTGGCGCTTCAATCTGAATTTAAACATGCACGTAAACTGTGAAATTTAGGTAAAGCGGTTATATTTGCTTCATGAATATCTTATTATTAGGATCCGGCGGCAGAGAAAGCGCTTTCGCCTGGAAAATGAGCCAGTCTGCATTATGCGAAAAACTCATCATTGCACCCGGTAATGGTGGTACTGCGGCGTACGGCAAAAACTTTCCCTTAAATCCAAACGATTTTGAAGCCGTAAAAAAGCTGGTACTGAAAGAAGAAATCAACTTTGTGGTAGTTGGCCCGGAAGAACCCCTGGTTAATGGAATTCATGACTTTTTCCTGGCTGATGAAGACCTGAAACACATCCCGGTAATTGGTCCAAAAAAAGAAGGGGCTATTCTGGAAGGCAGTAAAGATTTCGCTAAAGCTTTTATGGCCCGCCACAATATCCCAACACCAGGCTCCCGTTCATTCACGGGAGAAAACCTGGAAGATGGATTGGCTTACCTGGAAAACCATAGCATGCCTGTAGTGCTTAAAGCAGATGGTCTTGCTGCGGGCAAAGGTGTCCTGATCTGCCAGACTAAAGAAGAAGCAGCAGAAGAACTTAAATTAATGCTTGGCGGAAAATTCGGAACAGCAGGTGCGATAGTCGTCATTGAAGAATTCCTGACTGGTATTGAACTTTCTGTATTCGTACTGACTGACGGAGAAAACTATGTTGTACTGCCCGAAGCGAAAGATTATAAAAAAATAGGTCAGGCAGATACAGGCCTGAATACAGGTGGAATGGGCTCGGTTTCTCCGGTTCCTTTCGCCGACGAAAAATTCCTGAAAGAAGTAGAAGATACGATTATCGTACCTACAATTGATGGATTAAAAAAAGACGGTATTGACTATAGCGGATTTATATTCTTTGGCCTGTTTAAAGTCGGAGATAAACCCCTGATCATTGAGTATAACTGCAGAATGGGCGATCCGGAGACAGAAAGTGTATTACCAAGAATTGAAAATGACCTGGTAGAACTTTTCATTGCAGCCTCCAAACAAAAACTAAACGAATGTACCCTGAAGATCAGCCCTAAATCGGCAGCTACAGTAATGATCGTAGCTGGCGGATATCCTGGTGACTATGAAAAAGGCAAAGCGATCAGCGGCATAGAGAACATCCGTAAATCCCTTGCTTTTCATGCCGGAACGGCACTGGAAGGTGGAGTTGTGAAAACCAATGGTGGTAGAGTAATTGCGATCACCAGCTTACAGGACACGCAGTTTGATGCCTTGCAATCAGCTACAGCTGACGCTTCCCGTATTTACTTCGATGGCAAGTACTTCAGGGAAGATATCGGATTTGATCTGGTATAAATAAAATATTGATAAAAAAAAGCCGCTGCGTCTGCAGCGGCTTTTTTTTATCAATATTTTAAATCATTAGAAAAACAAAGGCAATTGTTATATAGAAATTCTATTAGGTGAATAAATCACGTAATTATTAAAGTAGTTTCTGATAAGTCCTCCACCACAGATCGGGCATTTCCCCATTTACAGCCATGGTATAATCCTCATATCTGCAGGGAACCAGGTGATACCGTTCATTTTCCGTCATTCCGGGATATGGAACCTGCATCCACCAGCGGTCAGTTTTTTTACTTTTGACAAATAACATTTCTCCGGATCCGTCATTCAGGCTCGTCCTGTAAATCATGTAGGCCGATTTAGGATTAAGAGGGAGATCCTTTTTACGGTTATAAAAACCATCCACGAAATACCAGACCATCTGTGCCAGCAGCATTGCCGTCTGCGCATTACGATCAAAAGCCGGATTAAATTCGTAGAAACCTATGGAAGTTAGCTTGTCATTTAAACCCGCATAATGTGCGATTTTACAAGCCTGCTCACCGTAAAAACCATTGGGACCCGCATTTCCATTAGCCGGTGCATCTGCAGAACGGATGGCAGAAAGATCGAAGCTCACCATATTTGCATTCCGGAGTACAGGCTCAGCAGAACTGATATCCTTCAAGAAGTCTCCCAGGCGATGTACATCAAAATAGAGTTTATTCATAACTTTCAGACTCTCCTGACTAACCAGGTAAGTCTGATAACCGACATTACTAAAATTAAACAGATAGTTCGGCTGATGTAATAAAATCCTGTTCAGATAAGCATCCGAGTCGGTAATGATACTTCCTTCTTCATGCTCATCTTCATCTAAGTCAAATTTCCGGTCTACCACAACCAGATCAACTTTTTGTTCCAGCCCTTCATAGGCCAGGTATTGCGGATAAGTCAAATCCTGCCCTCCCCCGATAATTACCGGGATAATCTCCTGCTGAATCAATTCAGCTACAACCAATTTCAAAGCAATGTAAGTATCCGAAACGGCAGCCCCGGCCTGAATATTCCCCAGGTCTACGATACGACTGCCGAAAGCACCTTCATGCAGCAGGTAAAACTGCTCCCTGAAATAATCAGGCCCAAGAAAACAACCTTCATTCTGCTTTGCCTGACGATCATCTTTTACACCAATTATAGCAATATCGAAACGACGATCTCCCAATTCCGGAAATTCATCCATATAAAAACTGGTCTTCATACCTAACTGCGAGGTCATAAAACCTTGTGCAGGAGAGAAAGTTTCAGGATTTACGGGAGATAAAAAATCAGATAAGCTCATAATTCATATAATGTATGACCTCAAATATCTATTTTTGAGACCATATATTAATAATATCTCATCAAAAAGAAATGATTTTAGTAACCGGTGCTACAGGTTTTTTAGGCTCAGAACTGATTCTTCAGCTGACCAGCCAGGGAAAAAAGCTGCGTGCACTAAAAAGGCAGCATGCTGTAATCCCCAAACACTTAGCAGATAATGAGCTGATTGAATGGTTTATTGCAGATATCAATGACCCTGCAGATCTGGAAGACGCTTTCTCAGGAATCAAACAGGTTTTTCATTGCGCTGCCCTGGTGTCCTTCCTTCCTTCAGACCAGGCAGAGATGCTACGTGTTAATATCGAAGGAACCAGCAACATCGCAAATCTTTGCCAGCTTTATGGCGTAAGACTAGTCCATGTGAGCTCCGTTGCTGCATTGGGAGAACCTAAAAAAAATGCGCTCATCACAGAGAAGGATTTTTGGGAATACGATAAACACTCCGGCCATTACGCCATCTCCAAGTATGAAGGTGAAATGGAGGTTTGGAGAAGTATTACCGAAGGCCTGGATGCGGTTATTGTTAACCCTTCAGTAATTATCGGCCCTTCGGCGGGTTTTCAGGGTAGCGGATCAATTTTTAAACTGGTGCGTAAAGGCATGAATTTTTACACCTCCGGAGGCGTCGGTATAGTAGACGTTTCAGATGTTGCTGCCGTAATGATCAAGCTGATGGATAGCGAAGTTACAGCTGAGAGATTTATCATTTCTTCAGAAAATTATACCTATCGCAAACTCTTTAAAGAAATAGCAGAGGCATTTGGCCTTAAAGCACCACAAAAAGAGGCTAAACCCTGGATGCTGGGACTCGCCCGGAGAATAGCTGGTGTGGCTTCGGCAATCACTGGTAAGTCATTCGGCCTGACCAAAGATGTAGTCAGAAGCAGTATGATCAGCAGCTTTTACGATAATGAGAAGGTTACACTTGCAACCGGCATCCGTTTTAAACCCGTTGGACAAAGCATAAAAGAAGTTTGTCTAAAACTTAAGAACCACTAGAATGAAGCAGAAGAGCATCTATATTATCGACTTTGACAGCACTTTTACGCAGGTAGAAGCACTGGATGAACTCGCCCGTATCTCCCTGAAAAAGCATCCGGATAAGGAAGCAATTTTTCAAAAAATCGAAGATCTGACCAATCTGGCTATGGAAGGTAAATTATCTTTCGGTGAAAGCCTTGCACAGCGTGTCCGTTTATTGGAAGCTTCCGAAGATCACCTCAAACAATTAATTAAACATCTGAAAAAGAAGGTTTCGAAATCCTTTTCCAGAAATGCTGCTTTCTTCAAGAAACATGCAGATCAGGTTCTGATTGTATCTGGAGGATTTAAGGAATTTATTACCCCTGTAGTTAGTCCTTACCATATCCGGAAAGAAAATATTTATGCCAATACTTTCGTCACTACCGGTGACGGAAAAATTATAGATTATGACCACGCCAATCCTTTAAGTGAGGAAGGTGGAAAGGTTAAACTAATGCAGCAGCTAAATCTGGAAGGCGATCTTTACGGGATCGGCGACGGATATTCTGATTTCCAGCTGAGAGAAAGCGGACTAATTAAAAAGTTCTATGCCTTCACAGAAAATATCTCCCGGGAAAGTATCGTGAGCCGTGCAGATCATGTTACACCAAGCTTCGATGAATTCTTGTATGTGAATAATCTGCCAAGAGCTATATCCTACCCTAAAAACCGGATTTTATGCCTGATTATAGGCGATGTAGCGCCGGAAAGCCTCCAGTTGCTAAAAACAGATGGATTCTCTATCCGTCACAAAAAGACATTCGAGCCTAAATATGTAAAGGATGTGCATATGTTATTGCTGGCTGACGGAGAGAAGGTAGAACCAGAAAAGTTAAAAGAGGCACTGAAACTGAAAACTATAGGCTATCTCGGTAATGCTAAAGACAATCTGGACCTGAAAAAATGCACAGAAATGGGAATCGTTGTTTTTGAAGATCCGAAACACAACCCCAGAAATGCCAATTTCATTCCTAAAAGAATGCTGGACTTCATGAACAAGGGGACAACCTATCTGAGCATCAATTTCCCGAATCTGCAGTTGCCGCTTATTGCCAAATCTCATCGTCTGATCCACGTCCACCGGAATGTACCGGGAATTATGGCACAGATCAATACCGTATTTGCGAAACACAGCATCAATATTGTGGGACAGTTCCTGATGACCAATGCAGCGATCGGGTACGCAATCACAGATATCAATGCCGAATACGACAAAGATTTGTTTAAATCACTCAAAAAAATTGAGCATACGATCAAATTCAGAGTATTGTATTAGAGGAGTTCAGACAGTGTTATCATATGGCAAAAACCCATAATATTAAAATAAAATAGGTGTCCGCCCTATTTTTTCCTAATTTTACCGAGATAAAAACAGAGACAGTGAAAGATTCTTTAAATATTAAAACCACAAAAGCTGGTCAATCCAGATTGGCAGAAACAGATTTCAGAGACCTTCCATTCGGAAAGGTTTTTACAGACCACATGTTCGTTGCAGACTTCGAAGACGGAGAATGGAAAAACTTCGAAATTCTACCTTATGGTCCTATTTCGATGAGTCCTGCAATATCTGCACTTCACTACGGACAGGCTATTTTTGAAGGGATGAAAGCTTACACACAACCTGATGGAAGCGTTAGTGTTTTTCGTGCCGACAAGAACTTCGCAAGGCTCAATAAATCGGCTGCACGTATGGCTATGGCTACGATTCCTGAAGATGTATTTATGCAAGGTATTGCTGCGTTGATTAACATTGACAAAGCATGGGTCCCTTCAGAAGAGAATTACTCTCTTTATCTGCGTCCGGTAATGTTCGCAACAGACCCTGTTTTAGGCGTAAGACCATCGTCCAGCTACAAATTTGTAATCCTGGCCAACCCAAGTGCGCCATATTACAGCAACCCTTTACGGGTTAAAATTGAAACTCATTATACCCGTTCTGACAATGGTGGTGTAGGTGCCGCAAAAACTGCAGGTAACTATTCAAGAGCAATGCTCCCTACTGTTGAAGCTCAGGCACAAGGATTTGACCAGTTAATCTGGACAGATGCCAAAGAAAATAAATATGTAGAAGAGTCCGGTGCTGCCAACCTGATGTTTATCATCGATGGTAAAATCGTAACACCCGAAGTAAGGGAAACTATCCTGGATGGTGTTACGCGCGATACGATTATCCTGCTGGCTAAAAGTATGGGAATTACGGTAGAAGAAAGAAGAGTCGCGATCAGCGAAGTTCTGGAAGCTATTGAAAATGGTACCCTTACCGAAGCCTTTGCAGTAGGAACCGCAGCAACAGTTACTCAGATCAGCGAGATCTCTTACGAAGGTAAAAACCATATTCTTGCAGATCCCGCAACCAGAACTGTCTCACCTGCAATTGCTAAGAAACTGAATGATATCCGTTATGGTGTAACCGCAGACGAATTCGGCTGGAACTGGATCGTTTAATTAAAGCGAACCTTCTCCACTAAAAAAAATCCCGTCAGCATATACAAGGCTTACGGGATTTTTTAAAAACCTACCTTATGGTATCGGTATCATTAAAAACCTGTCAGGAATTTCATATATGATCTTGCCCCCAGTTCGATATGGCTATCAGAGACATTAAATTCCAAACCGTAGAAAGCGAATGCCGGTTGGTAGTCCGCTTTGACATATTCAAAACTTAGCTCGAATGGCCTGGTGAGTTCGTTGAGCGGATATTTATACTTCCCTGCAGTACTCAACTCCTCTTCTTCCACTCCTAACGATATGGCTAGCGCTATTTTTTTGCCTTTCATGCGGTATCCACTTTTACTACCATATGCCCAGCCGTGAGTTAATACTTGATCGAACCATTTTTTTAATAGTGACGGAATATTAAACCAGTAATAGGGAAATTGGAATATAATCTTATCGTATTGCTCGACTAGACGCTGTTCAGCCTGGACATCTATGTTTTCGTCCGGATAAGCATCGTATAACTGGTGAACAGTGTACTGTTCTGGAAATTTTATTAGCTCCTCGATCCACCTTTTATTCATGGTAGACTCGCTTATGGTAGGGTGCGTAATAATTATTAAAGTCTTCATAGTGATATCATCAATTAATGTAACACGAAGGTAGCACACACTACATAAAATTAGTATATTACCCACCAATTGTTATGTACTATAAAAAATGTAAGTATTGACTGAGATTAAACAAACATCGACCAATTTCTCCAACAAGAGCGCGCTAAGTGACGAATGTCCAGAAGCTTATGCCTCAACTATTATCGGCGGACAGTGGACACTGGTAATCTGCTCCTGGTTATTGAGCGGTAAGCTCCGGTTCGGGGAACTCAAAAAGAAATTGCCAAACATTACCGAACGTATGTTAACCTTACAGCTCCGTAAGCTCGAAGAAAATATGATAATCAGTAGGACAGTTTATGCAGAAGTTCCACCACGTGTAGAATATGAATTAACTCCAATAGGATACTCCTTAAAACCTGTCATCAAAGAGTTGGAAAACTGGGGCGTTCATCATAAAAAGTTAACGAGTAAACAATTGGAAACTGAGGGTTAATTGTTTCGAAGCATATCTGCTTATATTATACATCTTTTATTGAGACAATAACTACTTCTACACTTAGCTTAAGATGTGTGATGCAATGTTACTCCGTATATGTTTGTTCTAAAATTAAGCTGATCGCTTTTTTTATTCTTACCATGCCCTCCGTTGTATTCAGGTCTATTTCACAAAAAAGTGTATCGGTTGACTTTGCATGTAAAACCAAGTAATAAATTCCTGCTACCAGTAAGGCCGACACCGCCCTTAGATCAGTGTCCTTTCCTTCCAGTTCCCTATCAGAGAGTTTAAAAAAATCCCTGCTTAGCAGCTCTCTTTCCTCAGAAACGTCCTTCATGATCTGGGTAGATTGACTTATTTGCCATAATACAATCTTTTGCATCTCCTCTTCGTTGAAAAAATAGTCAAGTTGGTTTTGAAGCAACTTGTCCAGTATAGGTTTCGTATTTTCTCCGGTATACTTTTTAATTAATTCAACAGCGTCGCCGGAGGCAGTAATCCAATAATCTTTGCTTCTCACATAGGTTTCAATAAGATTATCTATAGTTCCAAAATAAAGGGTAATCAATCGTCTATTTAGCCCGGCTACCCTCGCAATATTTGTAGCTGTTAAGCCAGTATATCCTTCGTTTTTGATTACTGTTCCCACAGCTTCAATAAGCTTTAACGTCGAACGCTCCTTATCATTTGATGGGCCTTTATATCTTTTTCTTATCATAATACTTGAACTCTTAAAAACCCTTTCCCTTCACGAATTGAAATATACTAATTTTCCCGTATAGGGGAAATTAGTATATTAGCTCATATTTTACTGATTACCAGAAGACCTTAAATCATCATTTATATGAGGAAGTTTCAATCTAACAGCGTGTATACTACTTGTTAACAAAATTCACGAAATGAAAACGCAAATTCTTAGAATCGTTCTTCGCGCTGGTGTATTGCAACGAATAGATTCCCAACTATCCTTATAACTTATGAGAACTAAATTTCTGTTCATTATCATTTCAATTTTTATTTCATTTAATGTAAAAGCACAATTAATTGCTCGCTCAATAGACAGTATATTAACTACATACGTTAAAAATGGACAATTTGATGGTAGCATATTAATAGGTAAAGGGTCTAAGGTAATCTATGCCCACCAATATGGACTAGCTAATCGCCAATTTCATGTGCCAATTACGTCGACAACGAAGTTTCCAGTGGCTTCCATTACTAAGCTATATACAGCTATCCTAATATTAAAACTTCAGGAGGAGAAGAAATTAGATATTAATAAAACGATAGACCAATATATTCCAGATATACTTCCTGAAAGCAGCACGAAAATTACTATAAAACAGTTATTGACTCATACTTCCGGCCTGCCGAAGGAAAAAATTGCAGCCTATAAAACGCGATTTAACATTACAGAATTCATTGAGAAAAATATCGTTGATACCTTGCTGACTAAGCCAGGTACCAGGTATGACTACAATAACGTTAATTACATTTTGTTAGGTGCTATAATTGAGTCTGTATCCGGTAAAAATTGGCGTCAGGTTTTATCTGAGAAGATCATTCAGCCACTTAGCTTAGAAAATACAGGCTTAATCCAAACGGATTCTGTTATTAATAATTTAGCATACGGATATCATAATTATGCATTCGGGGACTTACCGGCTAAGCCGTTGAAGAATGATGCTTTCATATACATGGAAAATTATGCAACGGCTGGTGCAATTTTCACTACCCCAGAAGAATTGTTTAAGCTACACTTAGCTTTGGCTGAAAATAAGCTACTTAACTCAACTTCCAAAAAGCTAATGTATGCACCAGAAATTAATTTAGGCCTGGTGGATGGTACCCCTTACTTTGTAACGTTGGGCAGTTATTATGGAAGCAGGCAATTTAAAGGTCAGACAAAGCCTATCGATGTTATTGAAAGAACGGGGAATATAAATGGGTTTAATACGATCTACATTCAATTGCCATTAACAAAAGAAACCATAATCATATTTTGTAATACGGATGCGGGTGACCTTAATACGATTACTGATGAACTTTTAAATATCTTAATTTCATCTCATTAATCCCTCCTGGCCGTTGCGTGCCTTTAGTTTACATATTTCAGCAAATCTATTACATTAAAGGTCATAAATAGTCTCTTTATACAGCTTTGTTAGTTGCGGCTCCCATGAGACAGACCAGTTTAACAGGGCCATCAATGGATCTGCAGTACTTTTGCCAAATTCAGTCAATGTATATTCTACTCTTGGTGGAACCTCTGGAAAAACTTTACGGACGACCATGCCATAACTTATCAAAATCTTTAAAGTTTGATTGAGCATTTTTGGCGATATACCCTTAATTTGCCTCAGCAATTCACTACTGCGTTTACTGCCCTGCATTAATGCCATCAGGATGAGTAGTGTCCACTTATTTGCTATGAGCGTTAATGACTGATTCAGGATACAACTTTCATCTAAACTGGATTTCAACAGTAAAGATTGCTGTAACTTAAAATAATTTTCATTTTTTTCTCCTATCTCATTGATTATTTCGTCCATATCTTACTTTAAAGTGCTTATGTGACTTAATGGTGCCTACTTGCAAATATATAGTCTGGGATTTACTTTTGTACATAATCTTAGGAAATATGGCTTTAGAAAATACACCTGGTCAGCAAATTTTGCTGAATTTATTGGATGCTTTTAACAAGGATACACAAACTGTTTTATCCCTTTTTGATCCAACGGCAACTGTAGAATATCCTTATGCGAAATCAATAGGCTCAGCTTACCGATTAACCATGGATGACTACAGAAGACACCTGGATAATATCCTTCCGGATATGCCCGATATTATATTCTCAGAATTAAATGTTTATCCATTGGCCGAGCAGGATTCCTATTGGGCGGAATTTCATGGCGAAACTACAGTTCCAGCAACAGGGGACTTATATCAACAGGATTATGCCGTCCATTTTAGATTAGAAAGCGGGAAGTTCATTTACTACAAAGAATATTGGAATGTCCTCCCCGTTCTTAAGACTTTAATGGGAAAAGACAAAGCTCAGCAGATCATTGACAACCACTTATCTTAACAATATGAAGAAAATAGCAATTGCAGCTGCTACAGGTAATATTGGAAGCAGTGTGGCGAGGCAAATAGCCTCACATGGAGCGACACCATTGTTGCTAGGTCAAAACCTCAAAAGATTAGACGACCTGTACATTCGTGAGGGGGTATCAATAGTGGCAGATATTAGTAATACGGAACAAGTGATTGCAGCAACTGAAGGGGCAGAAGCTTTGTTCTGGGTAGTTCCGCCAGTACTTAACGTATCTAGTTTACATGAATGGTATCAAAAGGTGACTGATGCAGGTGTTGCTGCCGTTATTCAAAACAAAATCAAGAGAGTTGTACTTGTCTCTTCCCTTGGGGCCAGCAGTTCGCCGAACTTGGGAACCGTAAGCTATTGTGGAGATATGGAAGTGGCTTTTGACAAGCTTAACGCTAGCGTATTGGCGTTAAGACCAGGTTACTTCATGGAAAATTTTATACTACAGGCAAAAGACATCCGCGAGAAAGGAATTTTTACTTTTCCTTATGACAGCGATCATGATATTCCTTTTATAAGTTCAGATGATATTGCTGAAGCGGCATCGCGTTATCTTCTTGATGAAACTTGGGCAGGCCATTGGAAATTAAACCTCATGGGTCCAGAAAACATAACCTTAGCACAAGCAGCATCTCGCCTATCGGCCATGATGGGTAAGTCAGTTAAGTATGTACAACAATCTGGTGAAGAGGTAAAAGCTCAACTGAGTAGTTGGGGAACGTCTGAAAGCGTACAACAAGAATTGATGGATTTATTTTCTGCCTTAGGTGATTCAAATGGGCCATATGCCACCCCTCGAACTATAGAGGCAACTACAGCTACAACTTTCGAGCAGTTTTTAGAACGGAAGTTCCTACCTTCGCTTTAATTAGATGTGTTTAAATCGTTGATTCTTTTTCGAAGGCCGTTTTTATGGTCTTAGAAATAACCTATTCTCAGACGTAGTTGAGCACATAAAATTATTGATCATAACTATGAAATACTTTAAGATAATTGTTTTTTGTTTTCTAATTGCCTCAGTTCTTAGCTTACTAGGTGTGTTCGTTCTGCAATCTACCGGTTTAATTGGTAAAGCAGATTCAGATTTTAGAAACCTCCCTTATGGAATCGCTATTGGCATTAATTTCTTTTTTTTTCTTTCAAGCTTTACCATTCTACTCAATCTTAAAGAAAAAGTCCGCGGGAATAATACATATAAGGCAATGAGTTTTTTCCTGCTACCGGCCATATTTGTAGTATTTCTACTATTAGGATCGTGGAATCAGCCTTGGCCAGGCATACTATTTTGCGTTCCTTATTTTATTGTATTATTCATTTTTTTCCTTAGGTCAAAAAATACAACACAAGGACTTTTATAAACCGATTCAAGACTATACTCCCATATTATACAGTTTATGGAAGATCTTAAGCACTTACTGGATATCAGTTATCCAATTATTCAAGCACCTATGTTGGGGGTGACCACTCCCGCCATGGTAGCAGCGGTGGCCAATGCAGGCGGCTTGGGTTGCCTGCCATTGGGTGGATTATCACCTGAGAAATCCCTGGCCCTGGTTAAGGAAACAAAGGCTAAAACCAGTAAGCCTTTCGCTGTAAACCTCTTTGCTCACTCACTAACATCTGAGGTCAGTGAAGAGGATATCAAAATAATGGAGAATTATCTCGAAGCGCTTCACAAGAAATATAATTTGCCGTTTGAGCATAAACCAATTTCCTCTTACCGGTTTTATAACCACCATGACCAAATAGATATCCTCCTGGATGAACAGGTACCTATTGTAAGCTTCACTTTCGGTTTGCCAGAGGCACAAATACTTTCACAGCTTAGAGAACTTGGCGTTAAAGCGATTGGAACGGCAACAAGCATTAAAGAAGCCGCATTATTGGATAAAGCTGGCATGGATGCTATTGTCGTCCAGGGTATTGAAGCCGGGGGACACAGAGGTAGCTTTATCGATAAGGAACCCCTGCCGCAGGTTGGTTTGATATCTCTTGTTCCGCAGGTTGTCGATACCGTATCAGTTCCGGTTATTGCTGCCGGAGGGATTTTTGACCACCGCACGATTAAAGCGGTATTTACCCTTGGTGCAGCAGGCGCACAACTAGGTAGTTATTTTCTTGCAGCAGAAGAAAGTGCGGCCAGCGAAGTTTACAAAGAACGTGTGCTCAGCTCTACTGATACCTCTACCGAACTTACCCAGGCATTTACCGGAAAATGGGCAAGGGGCATTGGAAACAGCTTCATGGAAGAAATGAAAAACTCAGGATTGGTTATACCGTATTATACCTATCAGAACAGTTTAACGGCAGCGCTCAGAGACTTCGGCAAGTCCGGTGGAATCGCTGATATTATTTCGCTTTGGGCAGGACAATCCGCATCACAAAGCAAAAGTGGCAGTACCGAAGCCTTGTTCAACAAGCTTATCCAACAAATAAAAAACGATCCTAATCCCATATTTTAAACATAAAAAAAACATAATATGCCTTTGGCAAGAATAGACGTTACCCCAGGGAAGAACCGATGAGGTAGAAACTTTCTGTACATCTGAATTGGCCCGTTGCCAGATCCACCAGTCAGAAACAGAACCTGACTAGTGGACAGCACTGGCGCCTATTCTCTCTGGTCATTCGTTTGATCTAATGTTTATCTATTCTACAGAATTCGATCTTTTTCATCAATGGCCAGATCATTTATGCTAGCGAACCGTTTTTCCATTAGCCCGCATTTATCAAATTCCCAAAGTTCATTCCCAAAGCTACGGAACCATTGCCCTTGCTGGTCATGCCATTCATATTCAAAGCGAACTGCTATACGGTTTTCAGTAAACGCCCAAAGTTCTTTTTTAAGCTTGTAGCCAAGCTCATTCTTCCATTTGTTTGCTAAAAATACTTTTACTTCTTCACGGCCAGAAATAAACTCCGACCGATTGCGCCATTCTGTATTAAGGGTATAAGCCATGCATACTACCTCAGGATCGCGGCTATTCCATGCGCGCTCTGCAAGCATAACTTTCTCCACCGCGGAATCGTAGCTAAACGGTGGTACTGGGTTTTTAATTTCCATCACTTTATTTGATTTATAGGATATTTACAAAAAGCCCAGCTTGTACTGGGCTTACTTTGATCACATTTAGGCAGTATTACACCCAAAAATGTTATTTTGGAAGGGTGGAGAGAAACTTCAGTATTTCACTTCCTATCTCCTGTCCATGGGTTTCTAACGCAAAGTGGCCAGTATCATAAAATTTTACTATTGCGTCAGGAATATCTTTTTTATAGGCCTCAGCCCCGATAGGGAGAAAAAATGGATCTTTATTTCCCCACACAGCGAGCAATTTTGGTTTGTTGGTTCTAAAATACTTTTGAAACGATGGATACAGATCAACATTTGTTTTATAGTCTTTTAACAGATCAAGCTGAATCTCTGCAGATGCCGGCCTATCTAGAAAATACTGATCCAAAATATAAGCTTCGGGGGCTAAGAGCGATGTATCGGTAACGCCAGTGAAGTACTGGAATTTCGTTCCCTCTTTGCTATAAAAGGTTCTTAGCGCATCTCTATTTTCCTGGGTGTCATTTTCCCAATATTTCTGAATAGGGTTCCAGCCCATACTTAGTCCTTCTACATAAGCATTGCCATTCTGTGAAATAATCCCCGTAATTTTCTCTGGATTCGCAAGTGCCAAACGATATCCGGTTGGCGCACCATAATCAAATACATAAATTGCAAACCTTTTTAAACCTAATTCATCTATAAAGCCCTGCATTGTTTTGGCCAGATTTTCAAATGTATAGGTATAAGTTTTACGATCTGGTAAATCAGTATTTCCAAATCCCGGAAGATCAGGGGCTATAACGTGATATTTTTTGTTTAACAACGGTATCAGATTGCGGAACATATGTGATGATGTTGGGTAACCATGCAACAATAATATTGTGGGTGCTCCTGCTGGACCTGACTCTCTATAAAATACGCCAAGTCCGTTTACATTTACCTTACGGTGATGAACAACCCCAACTTCTAAAGCAGGACTTGTTTTAATTGTGTTTGATTGTGCCATAATTTCTGTTCTCCCTAATAAGCCAGTCATGATGATCGTGAAGGCTATTTTTAGTTTTTTCATTTTCCCTTTTTTTTATTCAAAAGTAAACTAGATATTTGATCATTAAAAATGATTTATAAAGATACCATGTATCTTAATTTAAGATTTATGAATACAAATGACCTTAATTTATTTGAAGCCGTTGCGCATTATGGAAGTTTTACAAAGGCTGCTGAAGCAATGTTTACAGTTCAATCGAATGTAACTACCCGTATAAAAAACTTGGAAGAGGAGTTTGGCGCACTGCTTTTTACCAGAAACAACCGCAAGGTCGAATTAACTCCGGAAGGCGAAAAACTTATTCACTATACCAAGCAATTCAAGCATATTTTTGATGAGGCGAAAAGGTCGATTGGGAAAAGTGACGTCGTAAAGGGCCAGATTAAAATTGGATTTTTGGAAACCATGATGACCCTGAAAGGCCCTGAACTTATTAATGAACTTGCCTCAAAATTTCCTTTTGTTGACCTGGATTTTAGATCCGCGATGAGCGCCAGCTTAATAAGTGATGTGTTGAATTATAAATTAGATGCAGCATTTGTCCCTGCTCCTCTTGACATTCCTGAGCTTGAACAAATTAAAATAAAGGACGAACAGGTCGTGATTGTTGCTCCAGCAGATTGTGAAAACCTTGATATTTTACTTGCAAAAAATCCGCTTAAAACAATAGTTTTCGATCAAGGTTGCGTATTTAGAGCTAAACTTGATTCTTGGCTTGTAAGCAGAGGTATTATCCAATATCATAAAACAGTAATGAATTCCATTGAAGGCGTTGTAAATTTTATTGAATCCGGAATTGGATTTAGTGTGATGCCAGAAGAAATCATAAGTACGTTTTATAGCAATAGAAAAATAAAAACATTCCAACTACCAAAGGAATTGGGCCTTATGACAACAATTTTGGTCTATAGAAAAGATGTGCCACTTTCCCCTGCTTTAAAAGCTTTTATCAGCATAAGTGGCGGAACAAAAAGTATCAATATCGATAAATAAAATTTCACC
>Ga0247805_1000765_pt1 | contig 16169 bp, 15 predicted proteins | sample UWRJL044104R1_FD_180930 | JGI IMG/M metagenome (GOLD analysis project Ga0247805, IMG submission 180930) | Plant litter microbial communities from Arlington Agricultural Research Station in Wisconsin, United States - UWRJ-L044-104R-1 | ecosystem: Environmental > Terrestrial > Plant litter >... | reverse complement strand
CCGCACTGGCGATTGACGATAGTCCGAAGGCAACGAACAGGATTGCTGGACTGACCGCAAAGCCCAGTGACCAAAATGCAATCCAGATTAGCGCGACATCGGCCATGTTAGCCAAGATCGCCCAGATGAATGGCTTGATGAGGATACGTTTGTCGCGGCGAATCTCAACGTAATCTTGGTGGAGCTCACCGAAGAATTCCGAGATGATAGTTGGCTTCAAAATGTTAAGTTTACGGCCGCGTGTTACCTTGCGCACAACTTTATTAACGAAGTTCGTCAACCACTGTGAAAACTTTTCTAATCGACGCTTACTGCCAATGATATAAATCATCAAAACGGTTGCACCGATACAGGCAACCACCAGCAATGAACAAAGGATGATAATTAATCGATCAATCCGGTGATCAATCACCAAAAAGATAACTGCGATCACCAGCAACATTAAGAAACTGATGAATGTTAAGGCAAAACGAATAATCTGCGACATCGTCGATCGCCCAGCGCGCACACCGTGTCGCCCCAGTACCCAGCCGAGGTATGAAAAGCCAGCCGCTCCCCCGCTTGGCAGAATGTGATTTACGAAGTTTAGTTCCAGTGAGATACGCGCCATCCCCCATCGGTTCATGTCTTTGACATCACCTTTAGAGCGCAGGTAGGAAAAGATCATCCCGCCAGTTGCGTAGTAGCTAAATAGCTGCACCGGAATAAGTAAGGCCAAGATCCAAAGGTTTACTTTGTCGAGCAGTCCCCAGGCTTTGACAATCTCTGGCCAGGCGAAAATTACCACCACCGTCAGCAACACCAACGTGATAATCGTTAACCAACCCCGGAAAGATAGCTTCAATGAAGGTTTTGCCATATGCCACCATTATAGCATCAGGTATACTAATAGACATGCACATCTCAATCCTTGGTCGCCAACCCGCTATTTCGATCGCCGAACTCGAAAGAGTCTACGGTGACGTTAGCTGGTTCTCTGACATTAGCGCCCTCGTTCAAACACCAGCCGATGCCGACTATATCGACATCCAACGCCTCGGTGGCAGCCAAAAAGCTGGCCGCGTCGTATTGCAAGTTCCCGGCCGCGACTGGCGCGCTGCGTCCCTGAAGATCGTTCAACACTACAGCCAAGCTTGGGCGCGCCGCGAAGGCAAAGTCACTCTTGGTATTAGCGCCTACGGGTTCTCCGAAGGTCCGCGCGATATCCAAAAAACCGGCTTGGTATTAAAAAGTAAGCTGAAATCATCCGGCACCAGCCTGCGTTTGGTCCCAAACCAAGAGTCCGCTCTTTCAACTGCGACGTCCCACCACAATAAACTCGGCCTCGCCGATAACAAAGTAGAACTGATCGTTGTCCGCGGTAACTCCGGCATTATTGTCGCCGAAAGCACTGGCTCACAAAACATCACCGCTCTGGCCGCTCGCGACCAAGGTCGTCCAAAGCGCGACGCCTTCGTTGGTATGCTCCCACCAAAGCTTGCCCAGATTATGATCAACCTGGCCGGCCCTCTGACAGTTGACCCGTCATCAGAATTAGCCCAACCGCGCATTCTCGACCCATTTGTGGGAACTGGTGTCATCCTGCAAGAAGCAGCCCTCATGAACTACGCCGTCTACGGCACCGACCTAGCCGAAAAAATGGTTCGCTTTACTGGCGAAAACCTTAAATGGCTGGAACAAAAAGAAGAAAAGAAAATTAACTATTTCCTCGCTGAAGGCGACGCGATGGAGACGACTTGGGAACAGCCCATCAGCGCCGTCGTCGCCGAAGGCTACCTCGGCCAACCTTTTAGCGCGCCGCCATCAAACAGCAAGCTCGTTGAAGTCCGCGGTAATACCAACCACATCCTCAGCTCATTCCTCACGAACCTTGCAAAACAGATTAAGCCCGGCACACCTGTTGTCCTGGCAGTGCCTGCATGGAAAGACACCGAAGGTCACTTCACTCACCTACCACTACTCACGAAAGTCGAAGAACTCGGCTATAGCTACGTCCAGCTCCGCAACGTCCGCCCCGACCAACTGCTCTACTTCCGCCCCGACCAAGTTGTCGCCCGCGAAATCCTCGTTCTCGTAAAAAACTAATCAATAATTCAGGTAACTATTACGACACTTTAATCTTGCGATGAGGTATATACTGTAGTGTAATATGTTACATCCATCACCGGAGTACCAGCTTGACCTTGATAACGGATCGATCGACCCTGTCGAAATGATGCCCGCACCACTCCCTGATCTACCACTCGTCGACCTACCCGCCCCTGCTCGTTCGGAGCTACCATCAATGCCACCGCTCGATCCCATCGAGACAAAAGCCACCTTCCTCGAATTACGCCGTGCCGACATGATTCGCCGCGCCATGGCGACCGCCGCTGGACTTGCTTTTGTCGCCGCCAACGTCGGGCTATACGCCGCTGACGTCCATGCTAACCAAGAGATCCAGGCCAGCGCCAGTATCAACATCGCGACGATGAGCGAAGCCCTTGATCCGATAAACAACGACAAAGCGATCTTGCTACTTAATGGCCTTGGAACCTCAAATGCCAATGAACTGGCCGCCTCAAGTGGTATTGCACTCCAAAGCATCCTCGATAGCCAGATCTGGCCAGTTGGTATGAACAATGCCCACCTTGATTACGATGCTATTGCCGAATCAACCGTCAAGAAAGTTGACGCCGAAAAAGTAAAAACGCTATACATGATAGGTTACAGCACCGGTGGCAATATTGTCATGCAGGTCCAAGAGCGCATCCGCGCACTATCAGACGTTGAAATCGCCCTTATCGTCCTTGATGTCATGCCGGATGGCATCCAAACACTCCAACCTGCCCGCCGCGAAGAGATTTCTCTGGTTGAACAATTCGCCTGGATTCCGGGCGCGACCTACTCAACGTCGCTACGCCTCATCGGAGAGACTGCCTTCCGGGCAGATCGCTACAACTCGGGCGGTCCGATTGAACGCTTCAGCGACTTCGTCAAAACTGCCAATGAGGTCCGCCGGGCAATAACCAGCGCCGAATTACCCGGTACTTGGTTAATGTTCGACCAGATGCTGGCACTACAAACATCTGATATCAAAGGCCGTTTCAACAACCTCAATGACCTCCCGGACGATATCATGCTCCCGACCATTATTCACTTGTCCGGAAAAAACGACTACATGGTTAACAACAAAAAAGTTGGCGAAAACCTGGTCGATTATACTGACCCTTCGCATATCCCGCTCTTTGACTTCAATATGCCCGGCGCAGTCCATACCCGCCCCGACCTGTCGACAAAAACGTATTTCGAAGTCTTTGCTACAAATGCTGACGCCATCCTTGAAAGCATCGATGCCCAACGTGCCTTGGCTAAATACAACGAAACCCTCAAATTAGAACAATTAGCTGAAGAGCTGGCCGAAAAGAGTGATCCTGATGCCCAAATTGGCATCCCAAATCCGCAACAACTGTCAGACTTCGATATTCCGTCAGAAGAAGTGCCATCTAACTAACCCGTAACCTAGCGCGTCACTCTTTTGTTGTTTGAGGCTGCATATTCGCTTCCGCTTGATCGCGTAACATCTCTTGGTTTGCTTGCTTTTCAATGGCGAAAAACGCCATCACAGCTACTGACAATAACAGTAGCAGTACACCGATATATCCGAGAATATCGCGGACTCGATATCGCGGTTGTTGATCTCGCATTCACCCTCCTCGTTCATAACAATTGACTACCTATTATTGTAGTCAGCAATCATTAACTTCTGGTTAACGAGCCCCGGATCTCAAGGGGATTACTCGTAGACGTTGATTTCAAGTGTCGGATTTAACACCACCGCAACGTATTTGTCTTGTGGTACGTATGGAAAACTTGCAAGTGGCCGCTTGTGACGCGCAGTTCCCGCCGCAGAGGGCCGTTCGACAGGTGTACGAACAATCGTTGCGTGCTTCAACACAACAACAGATACGATCTCCGTCTTGCCAATGCTCGATTCCATCGACACATCACCGCCTTTGCCCATCACTCGCTCGTGCAGCTGACTAGCCGATTCAATCACCGGAATCTGCATTGTTTCGATCTGCACAAATTCACCCTCAATCCTCTCGTGCTGCGCCAGTAGCCCGATCGTTTCGCCCGGGGCACTATCGTCGTAGATAATATACGACGTGTCAAAACCTCGGATACTTACGTCGTCACCTGGTAGCAATTCATCTTGCTGGTTCATGTACGCCTCGGCATCATACGTAAAGCTATTAATCGCTTTCGTCACCTGCACACCGTCATTCATGTCAATCGGCCCCTTCGTTATTTTGTGATCAACGAACGTATCCCATAGTCCCCGGCGCAGGTCATCTAGGGTGCGAGTATGTGGAAAATCCTGGTCAAGTTCCGCTTCAACCATCATCGCTTCAAATGTGGCCGCATCGTCCATCGCTAATTCACGGTCAGTAATCAGTGTAAAGATATGTCGAAAACCCATCATCATATAACGTTGGTTATCGCTATAGCCATGCATCTCTGCCGCCCATCGTCGCACCATGCCGTCAATCGGGCTGTCGCCTTCATCATCCACGTCCCATTCGGCATTAATAAGTAGTTCATCAGCCGCAAGTTGCATCTTTTTCGTCGTCCACGCGCCTTCACCTCTATAGACCCGTGCAAGGTCGTGCATTGCGTCACCGAATAATGTCGCCGCCTCAAGTGGCCAACTCTGGTCGTCGTAGTGCTGTATCGCAACGTCATAGGCCAGTAGCGACCCTGCATAGAATGCGTTGGATGTATCCAGGGCATCATCAGCAAACTCAGGAGTAAAGCGCGACTGTGCCGTAAAGTCCGCTATGCGGCGCAACTGAAATAACGCCGGGATATTACGCTGGTCGGTTTCGTAACGGTCAATCATCACCGCCATATACTCTCCAGCCGACCCAGCATCGAGACGAGCCTGTTCCATACTCGCCACAAAGGCTACTTGTTCAGATAGCTCAGCAGGATTGTCGCCATATTCGTTATGTTCAGAAGGATTCATCCGGATATTATGCTATATTATTACCACTTTGACAACAAAGAATATCACTCCCTGTAAATCCCACCCCTTACCCCCTTGACTATTACCCCCGGATCCATTAGAATTGAACAGATTGAATGAGCCATTTCCGAGAAGATCTGGCCATAAGGAGAAAATAATATATGTCACACGTAAAAGCTGGTGGTTCAAGTAAAAATAACCGCAACAATGCCGGACGCCGTCTTGGTGTCAAACGCTTTGGTGGCCAAGTAGTGAACACGGGCGAAGTTATCGTCCGTCAAACTGGAAGCACTAAAGTTGCCGGTCCTGGTACATTTATCAGCCGGAACTTCACCATCCACGCAGCAATCGATGGCGTTGTTACTTTTTCAAAGATTAAAAAGACTCGTTTCACCGGCAAAACTGCTGTGCGAACACAAGTTCACGTTGTCCCTAAAGCAACCGTTTAATCTACTTCGGACTCACCTCCACACAAAATAACCTCCCGTTTTACCGGGAGGTTATTTTGTATAAGCTATATTAGGCTTGTTCGTACAATGAAGTAAACTGGCGCACGACAGCTTGAGCTTTTGGTGACATCTTCTTCAGAGCTTGACCCATGTATTGGCCTTCAAGCGTTGAACGTTGACCATCGCCGTCCTGCTGGGCGCGTTTCTTGCTAATACTCGCATCGGCGTATTCGCGCAGGGCCATACGGTCATCTTGTGAGAACTGATCATTCAGTTCATTAAGGCGCTGCTCGGCACTTTTAGGTGCCTCAGGAGCGACTTCACCTGACATCTTGGCCGCAAGGTCAGGAATCACCGGTGGCTGCTCTGCCATCATCTGTGCAAGGCCAGGAATAACTGGGATTGGCTTATCGAAGTTAGGCACGCCGGTAATAATCGGCGGGTTAGATTCCATAGCCTCTTTTTCACGGGCAGCTTCGCGCAGTGCGCTAATTTCGCCCTTTTTAAATGAGGTTGCGTGTTCATTGACCTCGCCTGGGTTTTCAATTCCGACAGCACCAAGTCCGACGTCGCCGATTTTTTCGGCAACCTCAGTAGATACTGCAGGTTCTGCTTCCATGGATTGCGCCGCTTCATATTTTGCCTGTAGTTCCGCTTGGCGTTCGGGGGTCAGGTTGTATTCAGCGATAGCCTTTCGAGCAACAATATACGTTTCGCCAGTTTCGTCATCCTCTTCGAGGTCGAAAGCAAACGAGCGCCCTACTTCATCCTTTGCTGCATTCTCGGCCATAAACATAATACGTACTGGACCACTGTGATTGCCACGCTGGGCATACACAGCCTTCGTAAGTTCACTTGGTTCAGGATCTGGACGAAGGACTTCACTAGAGATTGGTGTTGATGCGAGGCTGTACGGGTTCTCGGAGTTGAATGGGTTTGTTTCAGACATATATTTGTTTTTAAATAACCTTTTGTAAAACTATAGCATAAGCTTGATAAAAAAGCAACCCCATGGTGGGGTTGCAGGTATGATCAGACTTCCCTTTCGGGTAGCGCTACGACAAGAGTCTAGTTCTGAGGTTTTTCGTCGAGCATGCCAAGGTGAAACTTAACGCGTTCGATAACATCGCCAATGACAACCTGCGATTTAACCAGGTAGTCGTTCACACCAAGCGCTTCAGCGCGTTCTTTGTCCTTTGGTTGGCTGAGGGCGGTCAACATGATGACACGGATATCAGCGATTTCAGGAGTGTTACGCAGGATGTCGAGGACATCAAAACCACTGATCTTTGGCATCATCGCATCAAGCAGGATCAGGTCAGGCTTGAATTCCATCGCAGCAGACAAAGCGTCTTCACCGTTGTAGACACCTTTGGTGTCGAAGCCTTCGATATCAAGGCGAGATTTGTAAACTGAGGCCAGTGCTTCGTCATCTTCGACGAGGAGGATCTTTTTCTTGTTTTCCATATTGGTTCAATTGTACTACAGGGAGAAGGAAAAGCACAAGCGAAGTGCTTGTGCTGTATCCCCTCCTACTTTAGTAGTTCCTTTGCGGCGTCGAGTTGTGGGTCGCGACCAGCGTTGATATCTTCGACAGTCAGGGCTGCTTCTTTATCGACAGCAATACCTTGTTTCGAAATGTTATTACCCTTTGGGGTGTACCATTTGGCAACAGTCACCTTCAATTCAGATCCGCCAGGTAGTTCGATGAGCTTCTGAACGCTTCCCTTACCGAAAGTCTTTTCACCGACTAATTTAGCGGCACCATGGTCTTGTAGTGCACCGGCGACGATTTCGCTGGCGCTGGCGCTACTTGAGTTGACCAAGACGGCGGTTGGGATACCATTAAGGATCGGACTTGTCGCTGTTTTCAGTTCGTCGACAACCTTGCCATTGGTGCGTTCGCTGACGACAACCTGATTATCAAGCCACAGGCTGGCAACGTCCTGAGCAGCCGTGATGTAGCCGCCGCCGTTACCACGTAGGTCGAGGATGACTGATTTAACGTTCTGGGCTTTGAAACTTTGGGCTGCGGCACGGGCCAGTTGACCGGTTTGGTCATCGAAGCGTGTAATTGTCATAATGCCGACACCGTCAACGACGCTACTGTAGACACTTGGGTTGGTGACTTCTGCGCGGGTGATCGTAAATTCTTTGACTTCCGTGCCACGCAGCACGGTCAATTTAACGGTCGTGCCTGTTTCGCCGCGGATACGAGTCGTGGCGTCTTGGACGGTCCACGCCGCAGGCACTTCTTCGTCGTTGATCTTGACGATGACGTCACCAGCCACGAGGCCAGCTTTTTCAGCTGGGTTATCACGTAGGACACGGACGGCAGTGATCTGTTCGTTGCGCAGGCTTAGTTCAACCCCGATGCCGCCACCAATCGTACCTGATAAGTCGTTACTAAATTGCTCTGATTCGGTTTTGTTAAAGAAGACAGTGTACTCGTCCCCCAACGCTTCAACCAGGCCGCGGTTTGCGCCTTCCACGAGTTTGGCTTCATCAATGTCACCATCGAAGTTCGCCTGCAACTGTTGGTAGGTCTTTTGGACGCTTGAGAGGTCGAGTGTGCCACTCGCGGCCTTCAGTCCGAAGATCGGTGCAACGGTCGCCAGAATCTGCGAATGAAAGGTTCCAGCGATGTAACCCAATCCTAGTACAAAGATAAAAGCCAGCGTCATGACGCTGCCAGGAACGGCGCGTTTTTCGGGCGCATTCCTTGGATGTTTAATATGATCGGCCATGTGTAACTCCCCCTCTTGGTAGTGTGTTTCTCGTCCCTAATTAGAACGATTGCTAGATATAATTATAGCGTATCCAGATTGAGGATACGCTATAAAAGTTATGGTTTGCTTAAAAAGTTAATTACTTTTTAGTTAAGGCTTGGCGTACTGGTTAAAGAAGCTGGCTGACAGCCACATTTCGCTGTACATGCCGTAGCCTTGACCGTAGTCATAGTTGTACTGCGACACTAGGATCTTGTTGCCATCGACTGCTTCGACGTACGCGGTGTGTCCCGGGTTACCCCAGAGTGATCCGACAGAGCCAGCTTGTGGCGTACCACCGAGGTTTGTCCAACCGTGTCGGCTGACAAGTGTCTGAGCAGTTTGTCCACCGTTACCGAGGTTGTTGTAATAGACACCGGTTGCCTTTGCCACGCGGTACGCGACGTAGCTCACACATTGGCGGCAGCCGTAGCCGTGACCATCACCACCGTTACCGTCTGAACCCATCGTTGACATATATCCTTGCATGCGGCAGTTTGAGTTGTTCCATGGGTAGCCAGGTAAAGAGCCAGCATCAACAAGTTGGTAGCCACCGGTTGCATTTGAACGAGCACGGATGGCAGCTTGTGCAGCCTTGGCCGAGGCGATTTGGTCAGCACTACTCTTTATGAGGTTCTGGTAGTTGTTCTCGTCGTTTTGCGTCTGAGCGAGCAGGTTGCTTTGTTCAGCTTCTTTGGCAGCTAACGTATCACGCGCACTCTTTTGATCAGTCAGGACTTTGTCGACTTCAACTTTTTGCGTATCAAGTTGGGTTTTGAGGGTTTTAACAGTTTTAATCGTACCGTTCAATTGCTCTTTGACAGAATTGCGGAATTCTTGACGGTTCATGAAGTCACCGATGTTAGTGCTACTCGCCAGCATTTCAAGTGGTGAGATGTCGTTGTCAACGTACAGGTCAGCAATGGTATCACCAAGTGCATCCTGGTTTTCTTTAATTTCTTTTTCGGTCTGAGCGATATCAACGACCAACTTGTCGTATTTCGCTTGGTTCAGGTCGATTTGTGACTGAAGGGCGTTCTTTTCGTTCTGGATTTGAGCGACGGCGTTTTGAAGCGTCGCTGCTTCACCGTTCAAACGGTCGGCTTCATTCTGGAAACGAGCCATGTCACGGGTCAATGACGAGATTTTGTCATCGAATTCATCGGCCGATACAGGTTGCGTTAACGGCATGACGGATAGAACCATCAATCCAGCGATCACAAAAAGGGAGATACCCTTTAGACGCATGGATAGCTTAGACTTTGAGACTGGTGTGGTGGTGCGCAGTTTCATAACTTGTTTAACTTTATCATAAGCAGTATGGTTCGTCAAGATTGTGATCTCCCCTGTTTGTGTATATTTGTATTAGTTTTTATTGTGATTTCTGTTACGTTTTGTTTAATAATGTATCGTTATAATTTCAAGTATCGGCGGGTGGCCATCAGCGATGAAACCACGCCGATCAGTGCACCAACAGCGATCATGCCGAGTAGGTAAAAGCCAGCAAAGTAGGTCATCATTTCAACGGTCGGTTGGACGTTAACTCCAACGGCGACGAGTGATGGCTCGACAAAGTATAGTGCGGCGTAGCCGAGGCCACTGGCAATGATAGCAGCGAAGAATCCGTAAACGACCGCTTCAACCAGGAATGGACCCCGGATAAATGACTTTTCTGCCCCAATGAGTTTCATCATCTGGATTTCTTCGCGGCGGTTAAAGATAGCCATGCGGATTGTGTTAAAGATGATTAGCATCGACATCGCGACGAATACGGCGCTGGCACCAATACCCACTTTTTGGGCGAAGTCGACGGCGTCAGTAATCTTTTTCAAGCTTTCTTTGCGGTCACCAGCAAATGATGGCTTCCGAGCAGCATCGGAATTAGCTTTGACAAGTTCATTTGTTTCGACGAATTTACGAAGTTGCTCGGTGTCGTTGATGTCGGTTAATTTGACACTCAGCGTCCAGGGTAGTTTGTTGGTCGCCACCGTGACGGCATCGAGTGTCTCGGCGCTAGCCTTGTTGTCTTCGATAAATTTGTCTCGGGCGTTTTCAGGTGTTTCAATGCTCACCTGTCGGACGGTCGAAAGTTGACGCATATCTTCGGCGATTTTGTCAGCGTCTTCTGGTTTGGTTTCGGTTGCCAAGTAGACGGACATATTGACGTTGTCACGAATTTGCCCGGTGGTATCAACCAGAATATTACGAGCGGTAAAACTCGCGAAGATAATCAACAAGGTAATTGTCATGACAGCAGTCGCCGCAACAGTTAGCCAGGCGTTACGCGTAAAGTTGTTAACGCCGTAACGCAGCATGCGTAGGAATGTCACCCACTGACGACGGTGTCGCTTTTGCTGAGCATAGCTTTTTGAATCCATTTTCTTTTTGTTTGCCATAATTACTGTCTGTAACTTCCTTCAGCTTGGTCGCCGGTAATTTTGCCGCCTTCAATCGTAATAACGCGGCGTTTGAGTTTGTTGACGATCTCGGCGTTGTGCGTTGTGAGCAGAACGGTTGTGCCGTATTTGTTAATTTTTTCGAGTAATCGAACGATATCCCAACCGTGTTTCGGGTCGAGGTTACCAGTTGGCTCGTCGGCGATAAGGATCTTTGGCTGACGCACAACCGCACGGGCAATCGCGACGCGCTGACGTTCACCACCAGATAGTTGGCTAGGGAAATTCTTTTCTTTGCCAGATAGGCCGACTAGGTCGATCACCTTTGGCACGGTGTTCTTGATTTCACGACCGGTCATGCCGGCAATCTCGAGGGCGAAGGCGATGTTTTCAAAGACGGTGCGCTGCGGCAATAGTTTGAAGTCCTGGAAGACGACACCGATCTTGCGGCGCAGCATTGGGATTTGGCTGTCTTTAAGCGTGTCGTAGTCGATACCACCGACAACGATTTTGCCGCTGGTTGGCTTCTCTTCACGGGTCAAGAGTTTCAGAAGGGTTGATTTACCAGCACCAGATGAACCGACGATAATGACGAATTCACGTGGTTCGATAAAAAGACTCAGCCGACTTAACGCCGGTGCTGTATCTTTGCCGTATGTTTTGGTTACCCTATCTAACAGAATCATATACTTGTCCTAGTATAGCATAAACACTACCCCCGGCTAGGGTATATAAACAGATACGAAATACAAATTTGAGTTGCCGAGGAGGCCCACACCGTTATCGGTAGGGCCTCCTCGAAGGAACTCAGTTCTTGTGTCGATCAGGGCAGCGACAAGGGGTTCCTCATGAACGCCTCTAGCTGCACAGGATCGATATCCAGCTCCTTCAAGATGTGATACAGGATCGCATCACGCGAGGCGATCAAGCCGATCACGACGTCGAATCGGGTCAGCTGACCTCCTGACGCTTCCCTTTCAGCATGCCGTAGCGCTCGTTCAACCCCATTCGTGAATTGAATGGCGTCAATCAGCACGAGATCTTTCGCGAGGTTCGCGATCGGTCGCGCACTGATCATTTTGGTAGCCTCGTGGAAATCAATACGGTTGACGCCGAAGCCCTTCTGGATGATGTCGGCAACGCGTGTCGGATAATCACCTGGCTGGGAATACATCAGACCAAAGAACAAGTCTTCGGCGCCAACATACGTCCTGCCTAACATGAGGGCATGATCGTTGGCGGCTTTGATGGCCGCCTCAACCTGCTTTGACGGGTTTTTGAGCTGCATAATCGTCGGCATCGTGCCTCCTGGGTTGAGTGTGGATAGGATATAAGAACAATCGTTCCTCGAGGTAAGTACCTCGTATCTATCGATATAATTGTCAAAGTCCACAAGAGCTACAACTGTCGCGTATTCCCCTGTTGTCTAATATATATTATAACATGGTTAAGCTAAACATTCAATAGCTCTATGGCATATTTACAGATACGAAGCACAAAATTGAGTTGCCGAGGAGGCCCACACCTTTGCAGGTAGGGCCTCCTCGGAGGAACTCAGTTCTTGGCACTCACCGCTTCGGGCGAGATGTCTCGCAGCACAGCGACGTAGTTGACACCCAGCGCAGCGAAGACGTTCTTCACGTTAGCACTTTGGCCGCGCAGCAGCGCCACCAACAGGTGCTCAGGACGAGCCAGTCGCGTGTGCGTCTGCTCACCCTTGCCGAGTTCGACAGCGTCGTGCAGCACCATCTTGAGATGCGGCGTCAGCAACCGAACGGCCTGGCTCGACACGTTCATATACGGCTTGCGTAGTACTGTGACGATCGGCTCGACTCGCTCGGTGGTGACGCCGAACTGCTGAAGTACCTTGCTGGCCGGATTGTCCGTGGCCATCAGCCCGAGTAACAGGTGCTCCGAACCGGTCTGCTCGTGCTGCATCCTGACCGCGATGGCGTCAGCGCGGTCAAGCGCGTCTCGCGACACGGTGGTGAGATTGTCGTACAGATCCATTGTGACTCCTTGGTAGGTGGTGCGGAATAAGAACTGATGTTCCTCGAGGTGTTTGAACCTCGTATCTATAGATATTGTTGTTAAAGTTCACCGGAAGCGTCTTTTTTGTCACTTCCCTGTTTTCAGATGTATATTATATCATACTTACGCTAAATATTCAATATCTAGCAGTGGTCAAAACTACTAGTTCAAGCTGGGTGCTTCAAGGTAAGCGGTCATAAACGGATCGAGGTCGCCGTCCAGAACGCCTTGGGCATTATTGGTCTCGTACTTTGTACGGGTGTCTTTGACGAGTGTATACGGATGCAGGACATAATTACGGATCTGACTGCCGAAGTTGGCCGACTCCCCTGCTTGTAGCTCCGAGATAGAACTGGTGTGTTGATCGAGCTGCATTTTGGCAAGTTTCGAGCGCAAAATCTTCATGGCAGTTTCTTTGTTTTGTAACTGCGAACGTTCATTTTGAATTGAGACAACAATACCAGTTGCAAGGTGCGTCACACGGACAGCGCTGTCAGTCGTGTTCACCGATTGGCCTCCTTTGCCACCAGCGCGGTAAACATCTATCTTCAGATCTTTGTCATCGATAACGAGTTCTTCGGGGGCGTCGATTTGGGGTAAGATTTCTACCAAGGCAAAGCTGGTTTGGCGGAGGTTATCACTGTTAAACGGACTCAGGCGCACCAAGCGGTGAACACCATTTTCGCTCCGGAGCTTGCCATACGTAAATGGTCCGGTCACTTCGATAACACTCGATTTTAGTCCAGCCTCTTCACCGGTCGAGCGTTCGATGATCCGAGCCGACATGCCAGACTTTTCAGCCCAACGCAGGTACATGCGCTCGACCATTTCAGTCCAATCTTGGGCATCGGTGCCACCGGCACCAGCAGACAAACGAATAATTGCGTTGCGATCGTCGTATTCGCCGTCAAATAGCAGGTCTTTACGTAGCTGCGCAAATTCTTTTTCTAGAGCGATGATCTGACCTTCGAACTCACCCAAGAGGCTATCGTCATCCAAGTCCATTAACTCAACCATGTCGTTAGTTTGGGCTTCAAGGGTCACCCAAGGATCAACCATACCCCTGATAGCGGCCAGTTGTTTACTTTTCGCCTGCGCGTCACTGGGGTTATTCCAGATTTCAGGTGTCGACATCAGCGCGTCGAGGCGCTCGATTTCAGCTTGTTTACCATCAATATCTAGCCGTAACAGTGCGGCTTGAACTTGTGGTTGCAGATCGTGCAGACGTTTTATCAGGGGTTGCATAGTCTTATTGTAACAGTCTAGCTAACCAGACGGGCCCAGTCCTGAGCCGGATATGAGGCTTTGTAATCGAAGGTTGCTACTGGGACTGCAAAGCTGACTGGCTGGTAGCCGCCTTTTTCCTGAGCCAAGTGATAGGCAAAGCGCAGCTCATCGATTTCACCGACACACTCAAATGGTTTCATCACATCGTCGACACCGAGGAGGCCTTTGAACGTTTCCTGTAGCGACGGCTTGGCGAATAGGTCTTGGCCGGCAAATATTTCTTTTAAGTCCTCGGCCGCGAGGAAGGGTGCAAACAGAATAAATGAGTTGGCGCACTTCGGGCAGTCACCACACCACTGCAGGTGTGAATTATCGGCACCCTGCGTGTAGTTGGCGCGGTTGCATGAACTAAAGCTATGACCGTACTTTACCCAGGCATTGCGGACGAATAGTTCGGCGACCCGCAGTTCGCTCATGTCGCGCAGCGGTGAGCCAATGCGCAGGTTCGGTGAGACGTAGGTATCAACGTAGTGTGCGAATAATTGCTCAGCTTCCCAGGTCTTTGACCATTGATGTGTCACGGGCATATCGCCGATCATAGCGTGCGGCTCTTCACCTTCGTGAGCGATCGAGACGAGGACTTTATTCTTACCGAGTAAAATAGCTTGGATCAAAGCTAGGCTCTGAACGATGTACGTCACTGGCACATGACCATTCTTGCCACCATCGGCAGCGGCTTGGGCCAACCCTGCCGTATCGATATAACGCAGTGTTGTCTGTAACGGTGCGCCCAGTTCATCAAGGACAGCTGGGTGATGTTCACTCGAACTGAGGTACCAAGGTGTAAACTTTCGTTCAGCCGATTGTAGTAGACTGGCAACCAGAAGCGAGTCTTTACCACCACTCTGCAGCACTAACATACCGTCACCATCGTAATGAATTGGGTCGGGCTCTTCATCGGTTGTGGCAGTGAATACGGGCAGATCGTCACGTGTCAGATCGTTTTCGTACGCAAATTGGCTCAGGCCTTCGCCGTAGACCTTATTGAGGAAGTCGGCTTGTTGCGCATCGATCTGATGATACTTAAAGATTGCTGTCCTGGTTGGGAAGGTTTTGAGGTATGAGGTACCGATAATCGAAAATGCGAGAAATAGCGCCCGGTCGAGGACGGCAATGTCGTAATCTTCCTGGGCGGGTTGATACTGAATAACTTCTTCGAATGATTGTCCTCCAGCGAAACTATAACGAAACGACGCTTTGCCGGATTTACCATCAAAGCTATAGGACTCAAAAATAAAATCTTTAATAAAGTTGGGCGTTTCTTCTGTTTCTTCGTTCATTACAATCCTTTCACGATCGTGCGGAATTGGTCACCGCGGTCATAAAAATCCTTAAACATGTCAAAGCTGGCACAGGCCGGGCTGAGGATCACAACGTCACCGGCGTCTGCCCGAGACTGCGCATAGCTGACTATTTCGGGCATAGTTTGAGCATCAAGCTGTGTCAGTGTCGCAACAATCCCCGCTTCAGCTAAGATAGCGTGCAGCTTGGCGCGAATCTCACCGATCAGGATAATTTCCTTGACGTTAGCGTGCGCTTTGATGGTCGCAGCCAGCTCGCTAAAGTCCGCTCCCTTATCTACCCCGCCTAAAATGACGATTTCTGGCTGAGTAAAAGAATTGATCGCGGCAACGGATGCTGACGGTGCTGATGAAAAGCTGTCGTTATAGTATTCGACGCCGTCCAATTCGCGAACAAACTCAATCCGGTGTGGTAACCCTTTAAAGTTACGCATACCCTCAGCGATCGCCTCATCACTAATGCCAAGCTGTTGTGCTGCCGTCATCGCTGCACAGGCATTCTCGATGTTGTGCTGGCCAGGAACCTGCATGACATCAGCTGAACAAATAATGTGTTCTTGGTTATAAAAGTCACCGTCCCGTTCGTAGACTCCGCCATCAAGAGAAATGCCGTAACGGATCATTGGCGCAACGGTATTTGATAGTGCGATTAGCCGAGCGTAGTCGTTACCTGGGTGATAAATACAGACATCGCCTTCTGTCTGATAGCGACGAATGCCGCCTTTGGCATTAACGTAATCTTCCATGTCGTCGTGGACATTCAAGTGGTCCGGTTCGATCGGTAACACTACTGCGACGCGTGGTGAGCGTTCAATATCCCATAGTTGAAAGCTAGACATCTCGTATACGACGACATCGTCAGCCTTGATCTGATCAAGCGTCTCGATTGCAGCTGTGCCGATATTGCCAACCAGCCAGGTGGTTTCGCC
>Ga0247805_1000764_pt1 | contig 16177 bp, 12 predicted proteins | sample UWRJL044104R1_FD_180930 | JGI IMG/M metagenome (GOLD analysis project Ga0247805, IMG submission 180930) | Plant litter microbial communities from Arlington Agricultural Research Station in Wisconsin, United States - UWRJ-L044-104R-1 | ecosystem: Environmental > Terrestrial > Plant litter >... | reverse complement strand
AATATTGAATTTCCGGGTACAAAGAACTTTACCTTAACATAAAGTTAACCTACCGATAGTTTTAGCTTTTGTAGGTTTGCATTGTGAATAATTTGTCTGACTCGCAGTTGCTGTCTTTAATGCAGGAAAATAATGAGCAGGCCTTTTCATGTCTGATGCACCGTTATCATCATGTGTTGTTCAGGCACATTTCCCGAAGGATCCAGTCGGCCAATGATGCTGCGGAAATTTTGCAGGACATTTTTATTTCTTTGTGGAACAAGCGTTTCTCTGTATATGCAGAAGAATCCATTTATCCCTATCTTTTTAGGGCCGCAAAGTATGAAACCATAGACTGGATTGTTAAAAGGCAAAAGCAGATAGCCAGGGAATCTGTTTTGCTGGCACAGGAAGAACAATACGATTTTCCTGCCGAGGATGTGCTGATTGCCCGCGAGCTCAACGACCTGTTAACCGCAGAGGTCAATCGAATGCCACCCACAATGCGGGCAGTATTTCAGTTGAGCAGGGAGCAATCCCTCTCTGTCAGCGACATTGCGAAATCGCTATCATTATCAGAACAAACTGTTAAAAATAACATTTCATTTGCACTTAAGCGTTTGCGTGCTACCCTTAAGCAGGAGCATTACCTGACCGTGGCAGCGGCCATACTTTCGGCCTTACGTTAAATTAACACAAACATCACGATTGCTTAACGGTACCTTCCGGTTCTTTTTAGGGTTATAAGGCTGAATGGATACAACAAGCAAGCCGGCAGGGGCAAAAGCCCTGCTTAAAAAATACCAGGACGGAAAATGTAACCCGGAAGAAGAACGCCAGGTTTTACATTGGTATTATTCGTTTAATGAACAAGACGACCTCGACCTGGAAGAAACAAATAGGATTCAGCTGTTGAAGCAGGTGAACCACAACGTGCTTACCGCCATAAAAGATCAGGTTGATCCAAAGTATAAATTAAGGTTTCGCATGCGGGCGGCGATCGGGATTGCCGCATCGCTGGCGCTGGTTTTTTCGGTCGCCCTATTTTTTTACAACAAACAAATGGAGGGCCTGCACACTGCAAAACTGAATTATAGGAAAGTGATCACACTTGCAGGCCAGCGCAAGATCATTAGCCTGGCAGATGGTTCTAAGATCTGGCTGAACAATTCCAGTATACTGAGCTATCCGGAGCACTTTGCCGACAGTACCCGCACCGTTTTTCTGGAAGGGGAAGCATTTTTTGATGTAGCCCATGATTTGCGTAAGCCCTTTATTGTTCGCACCGGAAAGCTCAGTGTCCAGGTACTTGGAACTTCTTTTAATGTAAAACATTACGGGGCCGAACATCACATGGAAGTGGTGGTGGCCAGTGGTCAGGTGGGGGTAACCGACCGGAGCAGCAAAAATACCTGGATGTTGCATCCAGGAGAACAGTTGGTTTATAACGCTTTAACAGAAAAATCTGAAATGCGGGTAGTCGACCCTGCAGATTATACCGGTTGGCAGGCAGGAGTGCTGGTGTTTAGGCACGAAAGACTGGAGGCAGTCTGTAAACGCCTGGAAAGATGGTATGGGGTAAGTATCCTGATCAAAACAGCCGCGCTTAAAAACAGGAAGATTAGCCTCAGACAAAAAGATGAAAGTCTGGAGAAGGTGCTTAAAATGCTTGGAAAGGCAGTAGGTTTTAACTATGTAAAATTAAACGAGAAAGGAGACTATGCCATAAGCAAAAAATAATCCATATCAACAAGAGAAAGAAGGAACGGAGGCATCTGACCTCCTCCGCTCCGCTAAGCTTTCATAATCATTGAGTACGAACAAAATAATCATTTAAAAAAGCTATGTACAATTCTACAAAAAGAAGTGTAATTAAACTATTATATTTTATGTCGAGATTAACTTTTCTGATCACTGTTATCACGCTCACCTTTACGGGAGTGATACTGGCGTCTGGAGTAAAGTCTCAAAACCTTAAAGCGGTGAGGCTCTCCGTGAATACAAAAGGCTTATTACTGAAGGATATTCTGGCCGATCTTGAGCACAGATCAGATTTTAACTTTGTCCTTACAGACGAAATCGGCGCGATTGGCAACATACGCCTGACAGATCAAACAACTACCCTTTACAATATCTTAGCGGAAATCGCACAGCAAAAGAGACTGGAGTTCAGCCAGGACGGCTACCTCATTGCCCTAAGCAAACTGGCCATCCCCCCAAAGCCTGGCCACATCTCCGGAAAGGTCACAGATGAGCGGGGCGAACCTTTGCCGGGTGCTTCCATCAAAATCATAGAAACCAAACAAACCGTACAAAGCGATCCCAACGGGCACTACAACATCAGTCTCCAGCCTGGAAGTTATACCCTGGAGTTCAGTTATATCTCCTTTCAGGGTCAGCGGGTAACTGGTGTACTGGTCAATGAAAATAAAAACACGCCTTTAAACATCGTTTTAAAAGTTGATTCCAAAGGACTGAAGGAAGTCATTGTAACTTCTGGCTACAAGAAAGCTTCCATAGCCAGTCTGTATGCCTTACAGCAGAACACCTCCAATCTTTCTGATGGAATTTCGGCCGAGCAGATTGGTGCTACGCCCGATAAACATGTAGGTGAAACCCTGAAACGCATTACCGGAGTAAGTACCACAGACAACAAAAAAGTGGTGGTGCGCGGTATTGCCGAACGCTATAATGTGTCACTTTTAAACGGAAGTACCTTACCGAGTACCGATGTGCAGGAACGTGATTTTGAATTTAACCTCATACCCACCAGCCTGGTAGAGCAAATTGTTGTGGCCAAATCCATCACCGCAGATATGCCTTACGGTTTTGCAGGTGGTCTTGTACAGATCACCACCAAATCAGTACCCAACAGTAATTTTTTATCCATCAGTGCCGGTACCTCATTTAACAGCATTACTACCGGAAAAGATTTTATGGGTTACGGAAGGGGCAAATACGATTATCTGGGATTTGACGATGGTACACGTAACCATTTTCCAAAAGGGCTGTATAATCTTGGCGAATATAATCCTTCATTGTCCGATGAGCAGAACACCATCAAGGCGGCACAGATTGGTGAACAGAACAAAAGGATTGGTGGTACCGAAAGATTGGGTGCCAGGATTTTTCAAGCCATGCCTTCACAAAATTACCAGTTAAGTCTGGGCAGAACATATGCTCTGGATACTGTACAACAACGTAAAATCGGATTTGTAGCCTCTTTAAGCTACCGGAATACGCAAAACAACGATGATATTGCGAGTATGCGGAGGGGAAGATGGAGTCAGCAACCCGTTAGGGGCGATGATCCTGACGATATCAATACCGGCAATATTTATGGATTTAACACCACCTGGGGCTTGTTGGTCAATGGCGGCTTTAAAACTGCAGATCATCAAATCAACACCTATAACCTGTATACCCGTATTTTTGACAATCGTTTTAGCCGTATTACCGGATGGACGCATGAAAATCCGAAGGATGACCTTACTCAAAAATTCCCTGGCACGCAAGAGGATGACCGGCCCAAATTTACCGACCTGTTGCAGAACAAGGTGAGTGGCACGCACAGGTTCAATTCTATTAAACTGGAATGGAGCGCAGCACGGACATCATTAAAATCACTGGAACAAGATGCCGTAGCCGCACAACTGAGCAGTAGGGAAATCGTCAATAAAGTACCATTTTCCGGCTATGGTCCAAACAGCGCATCTGATCCTGGTTTCGGTGAAATGCACCGGGACCAGTATATCTATCAGGAAAAGAACTTTGATGCCACATTTAGTGCTGCCTACGATTTTAAGCTTGGCCATACGGCAAATACTTTTAAAGCAGGTGTAAATTACCTGAAAAAGCATGCGAATTATAACTGGGGCATCCTACCGATCAGCATGAGCAGTAAATCTACTGTTCCAATCAGCCAGATTCCTATTCAGGAATGGGGAAATTACATGGGAATGGAAGATAATGGACATAATATCTTTTATTTTCCGGCAAGATACTCGCTCAATGCCTTCGAAGCCAAAAGTGTAAACAAGGGTGCTTTTATGATGATGGACCATAAATTGCTGCCAAACCTACGCGTAGTTTATGGGCTGAGGGCAGATTATTTCAGACTTGATACCATTCAGAATTCGGCAAGTTTATTACGTGACTTAGCAAGCAAACTTGTTTTTGATGAGGCAAAAGACTGGTATTTTATGCCATCAGCAAATGTAACCTATACACCGGTAAAAGACCTGAATGTGCGTACTTCTTATGCCAAATCTGCGGTACGGCCGGGATTAATGGAGAATTCACGGTTCTCCCGTTTCAATCCAAACTATGGTTCGTACGTAAAAAGCAGCGGGGTATCAAGCACCATCATCGATAATTATGATGCGAAGATCGAATGGTTCCCCGGGGCAGGAGAATTATTATCCGTAGGTTACTTCTACAAATATTTTGATAAACCAGCAGAATATTACAGGGTCGACCGGGAAAACAATGGCGTGGGGTATATCATCATCTCTAATTCTGACTGGGCAAAGGTAAAGGGATGGGAATTTGAACTGCGTAAAAACCTGGGTTTCATTAGCGACAATGCTGCTTTCCTGAGCCATGTTTACCTGAGCGGGAACCTTACCCTGCAAAAGTCATCGGTAAGGGCACGCGAGCTGCAAACCAAAACACTTCCCGACAAAACCGATTCAGTTTATTACATCTACCAGAAGTACCCACGCGCCCTTTACGGACAAGTTCCATTGCTTTACAATGCAGGTATACAATATGCGGGCGAAAAGCTCGGGCTGAACCTTACGTATAACTATGCGGGGTACAAAACCTTCATTACTGGTATTAGTCCGGATTTAATTGAATACGAAAGGCCGCGCGCTCAAATGGATGCGCAGATCAGCTACAGGTTTTTAAAAGGGAAAATGGAGACCAAATTGAACATGAGCAACCTGTTCAATGCACCGTTCAGGTATTTCATTAATGATGCCAGCACCTACGAACAAAAGCCGGGGACAGAAAACGAGCTCAACCTGGAATGGAATGACAAATATAGCTACAAAGAAGGCTTCTCCGAGAAATTTGAAGCGGGATATACTGATCCGGAAACCAACAGAAAAGTTGGCGACCGACAGAGTTTTACGCGTTATACAGGCCGGACATTCAGTTTGTCATTTTCTTATAACTTCTAATTTCGCACAGCAAAATGAAAACAATAAAAATTACCTATATCCTCGCATTCGTTTCGATTTTAATCTTCAGCGCCTGCGAAAAAGAAGGAACCGTTTTACTTCCTAAAATAAAAGCATTAAAACCTTTTGAAATGAGTGGATATGTACTTGGCGATACCATAGAACAATATTTCGATGGTGTTAAAGTGCGCGACTATTATGGCTGGGTTACGCTCGGGTCTGTGGCTCCGAGTATTGCTTTTGAAAATGAGGTCACCACAATGGAATTCAGAAAAAAAAGTACGGGACAAAAAGTTTACGAACAAAAGTTCAAAATTACTGATGAAACTAACGTTGTACCAAGTTTTACTTTAACGGAACTACTTTGAGTCCCCGTTATGATTATCCGGCTGCACAAGGGAAAGATTACCTCATTAATTTTTATTATGATGCGCCAAAAGGCAGTGCGGGTATTGATCTTTCGATCGATGTGCTGGAATATTATTATGATGTCGATAACAATTTGGTCGTTGTAAAAACGACGAGTTTTCCTTTGGCAAGTAACATTGAGATTGGGAAGTGGACAGATTTTATAAAGATCACGCCACCAGCACCGGTAGCGCTAACCCAGCCTGGCACCGATCTTTATCCGATTGTGACAATGAGAAATTCGAAAACAAAAGAATACCTGATCGCTAATGATCGTGATAGGAGTACCCTGCAAATCGAAATTCCAGACGAGTTTACTTCAAGCGGAAAAGTGCAAAGCATACATCTGGCCAACAAGACCGAGAATAAAATTAACTACATGCAAGTTAATAATCTGGTCCAGTTTTTTCCATAAAAGCAGGGGATTGGTGAAGTAGAGAAAACCCGGTTTAGGCCGGGTTTTCTCCATTTGTGTTTGGTAGAATGGTTTAAAAACCTGGCTGCTTTGGACTTCCGGCACCTTTTCTGCTGGTGGTGATGACCAGCAACTGGTAAGTTTTGCCCTCAATGGTGATAATTGTTACCCCCTGCATTCCATTTTTTTTACAAACTCATCCCATCAGGAGTAGCAATTACTGAGATTGTACCTTTTATTAGCAGATGACAATAACCTAATATTATAGATATTAGGTATTTTTGTTTTGAACATTTACTCCTATAAAAAAACAGATTATACAACTATGCCCTTACACATCAACATCCACGATCTAATAGCAGGACGAATCGTAGAAGATGAGCGAATAGAATATAAAAAAGGCTGGAACCCCGGTTCTGTATATAGGAGTATCTGTGCTTTTGCAAATGACTTTGATGATATCGGGGGTGGTTATATCATCATCGGGATTGAAGAGAAAAATGGAAGACCGATATTGCCTATCGCTGGTGTAGATGAGGAAGAAATTGATAAGATCCAAAAAGATATGATCGGGTTCAACAATCTGATGAACCCGGCATATCATGCGAAGGTGAGCATAGAAGAATATGACGGCAAGAAAATTTTAGTGATCTGGGCACTTAGTGGCAATTCCAGACCATATGAAGTTCCGGATGAGATCAAGGCCAAGGATAAAAAGTACCACTATTATATTCGTGTCATGGCCAGTTCGGTCATTGCCAATAAAGAGCAGCGAGAAGAACTGATTGCGCTGTCCAATAAAATTCCATTTGATGACAGGGGAAATACTAAAGTTGATACCAATGATATCTCTTTTACGCTTTTAAAAGAACATCTGAGGCAGACCAATAGTAGGTTACTGGAGTGGACAGAAGAGCATTCTAAAGCAGACGTACTGGCACTGATGGAACTTTTAAGCGGCCCTCCTGAATTGGTTCATCCCAGGAATGTGGCCTTGATGCTCTTTACTGATGATCCGGAAAAGTACTTTCCCAGTACCAGGGTTGAAATTGTTAACTTTCCGAATGGTGCTGATGACCCTGAGTTTTTTGAAGTACCAGCGATTGTCGGACCTGTACCCAATCAAATCCGTCAAACCCTTCAGTACCTTAAAACAAATATCTTAAAGCAAAAGACCAAAAAGATCGCTGGCCAGGCAGAGAGTGTGAAAGTCTGGAATTATCCTTATGAAGCTTTTGAAGAGATCATTGCGAATGCATTATATCACCGGGATTACCAGGACCGGGAGCCGGTGGAGGTGAGGATTTACCCTGATCATATCATGGTCATCAATTATGGAGGCCCGGATCGCAGCATCAAGCCAATCGCATTCAAGAGTGGTACCATCATACCCAGGAGATACCGGAACAGGAGGCTTGGAGATTTTCTAAAAGAACTGGATTTAACTGAAGGAAAAGCCACAGGTATTCCCCGAATAAAGAAAGCTATGAAAATGAATGGATCGCCAGCGCCAGTTTTTGATACGGATGAAGACAGGTCTTATTTCCAGGTTACGCTCCACATACATCCGGAGTTTGCTGTTGAAGCCCACACAGGGAATGAAGCTACCAAACATACAACAGAAAACTTAGGCAGGATTGCAAACGGAGAAGCTAAAGTAGAAGGAAATGAGGGAGCAAACGTACAAGCAAATGAGGGAGCAAACGCTCAAGCAAAAAATAGAAAAGATGCGCTAAAAGGACAAATAGCAATACCAGGAGGACAAGTCAACATAAACGCGAAAGCAATCGAAGAAATAATTGAGGGAGCAATTGAGGGAGCAACGACAAGGAAGAGAGATAAGATAGCGAGAACACTAAAAGCAATTATAGAACACGAGAACAATCGGATACCTGAATACGTAAAGATAACAGGATATCATGCAAAGACTCTGGAATCATATATTAGACAATTGCGTGAAGCCGGGTTTATAGCTTTTACAGAAGGTGGTACTAAGATCGGAGGATATTATATCACAGATATGCTAAAAGCGAAACTGAAGGAAAGGGAAGTGTAACGAGTTCCGATAATTTAAACTGTGTCAGTTTCAAAATTAACGCCTCTCAGAAGCCTCTATTCTCCTGAAGAATTCTGTCATCAAATTTAATACCTTCAGAATTTTATTAGCCCAAATGCGAAATTGGGTGCCTAATTTTGAATTTATTCTATAACCAACTGAAATGATAAGATCCAAATTATAGTGGATCACCTCTCTTTTTACAATTCTTGAGCCTTCTGTTTGAACTTGTGCAAATTTTGCATAGGTTGATATCTCCTCTAATTCTCCAGTTTTATCTATATTTCTGATGTGTTTAGCTAATGAGGTTCTGTCTGTTTTGAAAAGTACAGCAAGTTGCTGTTGGTTTAGCCAAATGCTATCATTTTCCAATGCTAGGAATCTTTCACATTAGATAATCTTTCAATGTTGGAAAATGCCAAGCAGGTTTCCAGAGTTAAACGGAGAGAAGTACTGATAGCATATGCTGCGCTGGGTTTTCGGATTTGGTAAATCTGTTTAGCTTTCTTATTCGTTTATATAAACAAAGCCGGAGATGGGATTTGAGGGTAATACATAGGGGGATTGGTGAAATAGAGAAAACCCGGTTTAGGCCGGGTTTTCTCCATTTGTGTTTGGTAGAATGGTTTAAAAACCTGGCTGCTTTGGACTTCCGGCACCTTTTCCGCTGGTGGTGATGACCAGCAACTGGTAAGTTTTGCCCTCAATGGTGATGTTGGTTTTGTCGTAGGCTTCTAGAATGCTTACCCTTTTTCCCTCAAAGGTTGTTTCGTTGACCAGGTAAGATTGCTCACAGGCTTTAATACTTACTCCTTCTTTTGGGGCAGGAAGTTTAATGGCATTAAAGAGCGGTTCCAGCAATTCATAAGACAGGTAATTACCCATGGGTTCTATTTTTTTATCGCTGAAAGCTTTTACGGTACTGGCCGTTAAGTTTCCTTTTGTTCCGGTCAGATTAATCTGGATCACATTTTTTTCTAAACTGATCGCAAAGTCAGTCAGCACTTCATCTTCTTCTGAAGGAACGTAACTTGTTAATTCAGCCTCGCTGAATAATTTTCTGGAAATACAATACACCCCGCTTCCGGTACAACCGTTAACTGCATTTCTATGTCGCCACCAGCGGACAGGGCCGGTTCCGTTTTTTGGTTTGCTCATTGCTGTATTTTCTTCCGCTTTTATGGTGTCGGTTTTTTTGCAGCTGTAGGCTATCGAGAACAATAAGACTATGGTCAGGACTTTTAATAATGTTTTCATGATTTTAGGGTTTTAAGTAAAATTTAATGCTGTTCTGTTGGTATATCAAGGGGAGTTGATGATTGTTACCCCCTGCATTCCATTTTTTTTTAAAACCACGGATTTGCGCTAGTTTGCCTGAGGCCTGGGCGGAAGCATGAGAGTAAAGCCCTTATCCTTACTAATTGATAGAATTTTCATCAAATAGTAATACTAATTGATTATATTTGGATCATGAAAGAAAGGGCAATTTATCCTGATTTATTGAAACACAGTAAAAAAAAACAAGTTACTGTGATTACAGGTATGCGGCGGGTTGGCAAAAGTACAGCCGTTAAATATGTCTTACAACATCTTGATCACCGCAATTATCTTTATCTTGATTGTGAAAGAATAGAAATCAGGGTCCTGCTTAATCATCCCAACTACGAAGATTTAAAAACTGAACTGGAGTTAATGGGATTGGATTTTTCCAAGCCTGCTTTGATTGCACTGGATGAAATTCAACTGGTAGAAAACCTTCCAAGCGTAATTAAATATCTCTATGATACTTATGATGTGAAATTTATTGTAACCGGTTCAAGTTCTTATTATATGAAGAACCAGTTTTCTGAAAGTCTGGCCGGAAGAAAAAGAATATTTGAAATGTACCCACTTAGTTTTAGTGAGTTTTTACGTTTTAAAGACGCAAAAGTTCCTGATTTTGGGAAATATGCCTGGCAGACATTCAACAAAGCCTGGTACAACAAATTTAAAGACCTGTACGCAGAATATATCCGTTACGGAGGATTTCCAGAGGTTGTACTGGAAGAAGAAGCAATTGATAAAGTGGAGTTGTTAAAAGACATTGTCAACTCCTATATCGAACTGGATGTGAAATTACTATCCGATTATTCGGTCAGTGAAGATCTATACAAACTGGTAAAGGTTCTTGCTGCACGTGCGGGCAATAAAGTTGATTATACCAAAATCAGTAGCGTGACCGGAATAAACCGTCAAAAAATCGCTGCATATATTCAACTGCTGGAGTATACTTATTTTATTTATCAGGCAACGCCCTTCACAAAAAATATTGACAAAGAGATTTCCCAGCAAACAAAACTCTATTTTGCAGACACAGGCGTATTGAATATTCTGGCAGGAGAACAACTCTCCAGTGGACAAGTCTTTGAAAATGCAATAGCAGTACAATTGAAAAGCCAGGGCACAATACAATATTATCAGAAGAAAACCGGGCAGGAAATTGATTTTATCTTTAACGGTGATACCGCATTGGAAGTAAAAGAAACACCCTTACAGCAAGATAAGCAAACTGTTGAACAAAGAGCATCGGCGATTGATATCCATCAATATTTTGTGATCGGCCGGAACCTTGCCAACAGCGGCTTTTCTGACTTTATCTGGGGTGGAAATATCTATTAAACCATTAGACGATCACTTCAAAGCTAGATTAAAAGGAATAGAAAAGAATAAATAATCTTGCCACTACAACATCTACAGGAACTTTTCAGGATAATCAGGCAAATTTATAAGAATAAGAAGCGTGAAGATAAAATCCAATATCGTCAAAAGTGTAGGGAGTGTAATGCGAACTGTGTCATTCAAAATTATATTAATTTCGGCTAGATTGTCTACCTTCAATTTTGCTTCCTTCAGAAAATTTCTCTTCGCAACGGCCATTAACAAAGTACATATCCAGATTTTCAATTAATTCATCAAAAACAATTTCTTTACCATATTCAATGATATGAATGCCACCAGACTTACATAAATAAAAAGCTATTGTTTCATTGGTATCAGAGAAATAAATATACTCTGGACTTCTTGCACCGCAGCGTTCTATCCAAAATATAATTTCAATAAGGCTAGGTAGATCAGTTAAACTTATCTTAAAAGCTTCTTCATATTTTAAATCCTTTGTTATATCCTTAAATTTCTTGACAGCTTTCTGGAAGGGCTGATACCTGTTGCTAGGATTCCCTATGAAATTTAGTTTCATATGAGCAATTACTATTAAGTCGCTCACATTAAGTTTGGTCAATAGCTTAGTGAGCTTTTCAGATAGTGCAATCGTAAATGTGCTGATGTCACTATGATCGAAAGAAACAACACTGTAATATTTTTTTATATCATTGACCTTAATATTTAAGGCGTCATGCATTTCGGTGTACCATCTTCCATCATCACCATCTTCAAATAAAGGATCAGAATCAAACATAGCCTTTTGAATGTCTACTATCTCTGAGGTTATTACTTTATAATTATCAAAAACGAATTGTCTGGTTATATGTTCGATCATATTTGCTTTTCTATTCTCTAATTATCTTGAGTAAGTGTGTTATTGAATTGCTAACTTAACTAAAATTTTATCGCTGAAAGCTTTTACGGTACTGGCCGTTAAGTTTCCTTTTGTTCCGGTCAGATTAATCTGGATCACATTTTTTTCTAAACTGATCGCAAAGTCAGTCAGCACTTCATCTTCTTCTGAAGGAACGTAACTTGTTAATTCAGCCTCGCTGAATAATTTTCTGGGAATACAATACACCCCGCTTCCGGTACAACCGTTAACTGCGTTTCTATGTCGCCACCAGCGGACAGGGCCGGTTCCGTTTTTTGGTTTGCTCATTGCCGCATTTTCTTCCGCTTGTATGGTGTCGGTTTTTTTGCAGCTGTAGGCTATCGAGAACAATAAGACTATGGTCAGGACTTTGAATAATGTTTTCATGATTTTAGGGTTTTAAGTAAAATTTAATGTTGTTCTGTTGGTATATCAAGGGGAGTTGATGATTGTTACCCCCTGCATTTCATTTTTTTTAAAACCACGGATTTGTTCTAATTTGCCTGAGGGGTATCTTTCCAATCTAAAGCAGCGGGTTTGCCGGTCTTCTTCACAATAACGGCGCATGACCGTATTGGATTCAAACTTCTGCCACTGAGGTTTGTTATTTAAACAAGTCTTTAAATTTATTGTATATGCATATTGTTTTAGGAGGTACCGGAAATATTGGCTCAGTACTGGCGTCAAGGTTATTAGATCAAGGCGAGCGTGTAACGATCATTTCACATGACGAGCATAAGAGAAAAGTCTGGGAGAAAAAAGGGGCGGAGGTGGCTGTGGTAGATGTGCTGGAGGTAGACAAGCTCAGGAAAGTGTTTGATATCGGCGAACGTTTGTTCCTTTTAAATCCGCCGGCTGCGCCATCTACCGACACGGTAAAAGAGGAGGAGGAAACGTTGCAGGCGATCTTATCAGCTTTAAAAAACTCATCTATCCGGAAGGTTGTGGCAGAATCTACCTATGGTGCTCAGCCAGGTGAAGGGATTGGTGATCTTGGGGTATTGTATGAGATGGAACAATCGTTGGCAAGGATGGACATTCCCTCAAGTATGATGCATGGGGCTTATTATATGAGCAACTGGGCGTTATCAGCCGATCAAGTAAAAAAGACGGGAAAACTGTACAGTTTATATCCCGCGGATTTTAAATTGCCAATGGTATCGCCAGCCGATATAGGTGAATTTGGAGCTGAGCTGATGCTGCAGCCTATTGAACGAACAGGTAATTATTATATTGAGGGGCCGGAAACTTACTCGCCGGCTAATGTAGCTGATGCTTTTGCAGAAGCCCTGGATCAGCCGGTTGAGGTGATTACTGTAGCTGAGCAGGATTGGATGTCGTATTTACAAAAGGCGGGGTTTTCGCTGCCGGCAGCAAAATCCATGGTATCCATGACCAAACTGACTTTGGAGCAGAATCATCATACACCGGTTTCTCCGGTTTATGGAAAAACCACCCTGAAGGAATTTATCATGGCTTTGTTTTAGCCCGCCTCATAGCGAACTGATACAACCATAGAAACCTATACTGGCACCAATTCATGGGCGGGAATTACATGAATGATCTTTCCATTCTTTTCGAATTGATCTTTTTGTGAAGTAGTGATTAAAGCCCCTTCCTTAATATTAAATAATTCCAGGGCTTTAATCATACCATGCTTAGAAGTATCATAAAAAAAGTGTTTGATATGGAAATACAATAGTTTTGTTTACTAAACAAAACTATTGTATTTCCATATCAAAAGATATCTTTAATCTCATCGGTTTCAAATCAAATTCGAAATAAGTGGAGTCCTCATTTCAATGCATATTTTCTTAAAGATATAAGTGTAAGTGATTCTTATTATGGCTTGGATTAATATCTAATTAAATTAAGTAGAACTTGTGAGAAGTCAATCAGCATAGTTGGAAGCATGGGAGGTGAGCGTTAGAACACCGAAAAGTGCATGCAAAAGTATTATAAACAGTAAAGCCCAACAATGTTGGGCTTTTAATTACTCTTGCGGAGAGCGAGGGAATTGTACCCACGGTCAAAATCCCGCTTTAATATGATGTCTTGAAGGTTTGTAATTGTGGACTCACCGAATCACTCACCTTTTCTAATTTCTTTTTTTTAGCTGCAAATGCTATAAATTAAAATTAGGTATAAATCTATTAAAATCAAAGTTTTAAGCTATATGTTGTATTGTAAATATAGTATGTGGTTTAAAAGAGCAAATTAGTATCATTATTTAGGTATGTTTCCGGTTCGACTCCGGCTCTGGTAATGAGATGTTTCGTTCTTTTATTGTTCTGCATACAGTGTTATAGACACAGTCTATTTTAGTTGCAAAATAAAGGTTTTAAGTTTGTTCAATCAACTCTTAGTAGCCAAAATATAATATGCTCTTATTCCCCCAATTCAATAAAGAAGACGCCGTTTCTATACTTGTCTCTCTTGTTAACAAATTAAATGTCCGTGTAAGCCCAACAACCATTAATTCTTGCCTGCATGAACATCCGGACTATCCAAGTTTACTAGCACTTAGTGACTGTCTAACGGAATGGAAAATCCTCAATAGCGCCTACCAGATTGACAAAAATGAATATAATCCTGCAGACCTGTCTTTTCCATTAATCGCGCATCTTCAAAAGGGAAGGCAATTCATCATCATCAATACAATCAGCAATGGGCTCATCAACTACACTGCCGAAGGTAAAGCCAATGCCACAATGCCGGAGCAGGAGTTTTTAGCACAATGGGCTGGAGTTGTTTTATATGCAGAAGCATCAGCAGAAAGTGGCGAAAAAGAATACAGCACACAACGCTTTAAAGGCACTTTAAATGAATTGCGTGGTCCAGCGCTGGGAACTGGTGTTTTCGCAGGTCTTCTTTACCTCTTTTTTCAGCACAACATCACCTGTTTTTTTGCCACTTTATCCCTGCTCACTTTAGCGGGGCTTGTAGTCAGTACATTATTGCTGATGGACAGTGTAAATGCCAGCAATCCTTTTGTACAAAATCTTTGTAGTTTAGGTAAAAAGAACGATTGCAATGCCATTTTGAAGTCTAAAGAAGCAAAAGTAACCGATTGGTTAAGCTGGAGCGAAGTAGGTTTCTTTTATTTTGCAGGTTCATTACTGAGCCTTTTAATTGTAAATAATGCTATCCCATATCTTGCCATTTTAAATTTATGTTGTTTACCTTATACTTTTTGGTCAGTTTGGTATCAGTACAAAACCAAAAACTGGTGCGTACTATGTTGCAGTGTTCAGGCCATTTTATGGTTGCAATTTATAGCTTTTGCTATTGGCCCAGGGTATACTGTATCGCTACCAAAAGTAACAACTATAATAGACATGCTTTTTAGTTTCTTCATCCCAACTGTGATATGGGCATTTGTGAAACCATTTATGCTAAAGGCAGAACAACTGGGTCCTTTAAAACAACAGCTTAAGAAATTTAAATACAATGTTGATCTGTTTAACCAGGTTTTGACCAACCAGCCGCGATTTTCAGTGCCTAATGATATTATGCCAATTGTGCTGGGCAATGCCGAAGCAGAAACCATCATTACTATGGTCAGTAATCCGTTTTGCGGACCCTGTGCTACCACGCACAAAACACTCGATCAATGGTTAAATACAAGGGATGACATCCAAGTCAAAATTGTTTTCACTACTGCAAACCATGACGATGATCCAAAAACAAAGGTTGCAAGACATTTAACTGCCCTGAGTTCGCTGGGAGATAGAAGGAAGGTAGAGCAGGCCTTGAACGACTGGTATGATAGCGCCAAAAAAGATTACGATACCTGGGCTGAAAATTACCCGGTACAGGCTAATGGCGATATGGAGTTGGTTACCCAAAGACAAAAAGAATGGTGTGAGTTGGCGGAAGTCACTTTTACCCCTACTATTTTGATTAATGGTTATAAACTGCCGAATCCTTACAGATTAGATGACATTAAATATTTACTGAACTAAAGAACTTGCATGCAAAAATGGATTGTTGAGTTGCAACGATGCAGTCCGGATAACCAGCATGAAGTTATAAAATTGATGTCTCTTTAGTAGTTCGGGAGAAAATGAATTACAAATCTTAAATTATTATTTTAAATTATGAAAAACTTTAAAATGCTCAGCAAAGCTGAAATGAGAAAAGTTGCAGGGGGAAACTCAGTTATATGCCAACCATTGCAATGTTTCAATGAGGCAACTCAGATGTGTGAATGGGAGTCCAATGGTAATTGTGCAGAAGACGGAGGCGGTGATGATCGTTTCACTAAGATCGGCTCTTGTAAAGATAAAAGTCCGGGTGCTTATTGTTACTATAAAATAGATGGGGTCGGACATGACGGAAATTGTGCATCATTTTTTGGTGGCCCATTACATTGTTATGGCGATTAATAATTATTTACTTTAGCAGACCTTAAGAAAGGTCTGCTATTTTCAAATCAGGATAGCTATGTTTAAAATAATAAAATTAAACCTTTTTTGCATTTTCAGTTTTTTGTTCTTGTTGTTATGTAAACAGTCTGATAGCATGGTGCTTAATAGACCTATTATAAAGGCTGGTAC
>Ga0247805_1000763_pt1 | contig 16180 bp, 12 predicted proteins | sample UWRJL044104R1_FD_180930 | JGI IMG/M metagenome (GOLD analysis project Ga0247805, IMG submission 180930) | Plant litter microbial communities from Arlington Agricultural Research Station in Wisconsin, United States - UWRJ-L044-104R-1 | ecosystem: Environmental > Terrestrial > Plant litter >... | reverse complement strand
GCTTCGCCTCTTTTGACCAGATACTTGTTTTAATAACTTTATAGGCAGCACCGGGACTGGCCTTATTGACCTTTTTATAGTCTATATGGCTAATAAAGAAGGGTGAATATGCATTGCTGAAGTTCCTTTCGTCCTGCATAGAGAAAGGAATAATCTGATGTCCATGAGCTATATATTGCCTGGTTATGTTTTCTACGTATGTCCAGTCACCACCGCTCGGATACCATGTCCAGTTTGCGACAAGTATATTCATATGTCTTATTTATACTTATTGAGAAAAAATGGCATAATTTTTATACCTGTGTGGATGAAAATGATCTCCAAAGATGCCTGATTTAATCAAATTATTGAAGAAATAATACATTTTTGATCGTAATTGCTACTATAGTATTTAATGATTAAAAAAAAACGCTAATTTTGGAAGGACGATAAGACTCAATATTTTAGATTCGCCATTGGATCGTGGTTATGATATTGATCCAAATGACCTTAATTTCGTAATGAAGAAAAAAATTTATATCGCTGGTGCAGGCGGAATGCTGGGTGAAGCTTTTTACCGCGTATTCAAAGAAGAATACGATATTAAATGTACGGACAAAGATGTAAATGAAGACTGGCTTAGTCTGCTTGATTTCAGAGACTTTGATAATTATAAAAAAGATGTAGTCGATTTTAAACCTGACTTTCTTTTCCATTTAGGCGCTTACACAGATCTAGAATATTGCGAAGTTAATCTTGATGATACTTATCTGACTAATACTACTGCGGTTGAAAACGCAGTAATTATCGCAAACGAGCTTCAAATCCCTGTTTTATATATCAGTACTGCCGGAATTTTTGACGGTAAAAAAGATTTCTACGACGACTGGGATGAGCCTAATCCGCTTGGCCATTACGCGCGTTCCAAATATATGGGAGAGCGTTATGTCCGTGAACATGCAGAAAGATACATTATCTGCCGTGCTGGCTGGATGATGGGAGGCGGTCCTAAAAAAGATAAAAAATTCATCAATAAAATTATAAAACAGCTGGCTACGGGTACCCGTGACCTGCATATTGTGAATGACAAGGATGGTACACCGACTTTTACGGTTGATTTTGCAAAAAATGTAAAGCTGCTGTTTGAAAAAGAGTACTGGGGTTTATATAACCTGGTCTGCAATGGTGAAACCAGCCGTAAAGAGGTTGCTGAAGAACTGGTTCGGATTCTGGGTCTCCAGGATGAGGTGACTATCCATGAAGTGACTTCTGACTATTTTAAAGATACTTATTTTGCACCCCGTCCGCCTTCAGAACGATTGATCAACAAAAAGCTTGATCTGCGTGATATGAATAAAATGCGTGATTGGAAAGTGGCTCTGGATGAGTATGTCAACGACTATTTTGGAGACTTTGTGAAAGAGCACTTCGAGAGTAGCAAATGCGTATAGCTGCCTTCGGATTCAGATCTGTTCCACCTGCAAAAGGCGCCGCTGGTGCTGATAAATTTGCATTGGAACTTTTTCCAAGGCTGGTAAGCAGGGGCCATCAGGTTGTTGCTTATAACAGACAGTATCCGGACGTGTTTGTAGATATTAATGTATACAAAGGTGTACAGATTAAAACAATCAAAACTATTAAAAGAAGTGGTTTTGATACATTGCTCCATTCTTTCAAATCTACTTGTGATATAATCTGGAATAATACAGCTGATATTGTCCATATCCAAAACGGCGGAAACAGTATCTGGGCATTGCCTTTAAGATTGTTTGGTAAAAAGGTTTTTATTAGCCAGGATGGCGTCGACTGGAAGAGGGACAAATGGTCCTGGTATGCTAAGCTATATCTTCAGTTTTCTGCATATATGACCGCATATCTGCCTAACGAGGTGATATTCGATAATGTTATTGCTAAAAAATTATTCGAAGACCGTTTCCGCAAGACTTTTGCTTTCATTCCATTCGGAAGTGAAATTGCTGCCTGGCCGGAAAATAATGATATTCTGGACCGGCTGAACCTGACACCGGGTGATTACTATTTATTTGTGGGCAGGTTTATTCCTGATAAAGGGCTTCATTACCTGATTCCGGGTTTTACAGCATCTTCTAGTAAAAAGAAGCTGGTGCTGATAGGTGGTTCTCCGAATCCTTCTCCCTATGAAAAGGAATTGACTGATCTGGCAAATGACCGTGTTTATTTTCCGGGTTTTCTATACGGAGATGAGGTTAATACTTTAATGAAAAACGCTTACTGTTATATCCAGGCCTCTGATGTGGAGGGTCTTTCTCCTGTTGTGCTTTCTGTAATGGGATTAGGTGTACCGCTTATTGTAAGTGATATTGAGGAGAATGAATATGCTGTTCAGGATACTGCACGTATGTTTAAAAAAGGGAATATAGCTTCTTTAACAGAAGAAATTAACTTTGCTGAGGATAATTACCCAGAGATGCAGGCACTTGCTTTAAGAGCACAGGAGCGTGCACTGTCAGTCTTTAACTGGGAGCACGTAGCCGACGAGCATGTACGTATCTTCGAAAGAAGCTAATCAGATAAAATTTAATGAAGATAAAAAAAACGGGAATCTCTTTAAAAGATTCCCGTTTTGCTTTGCTTAGGGTTTATTTATCTATTTATTCAGACGTTTTTGTTCGTCATCTGATCCTGTACTTCTGTTTCTTGCAGATTTTACACTCATTTTTCCAAAACGGTAAGTGAAGCTTAATCTTACACTTGTAGTGGTACCATATTGTTCCAGGTAGTAGTCATTTCCAGGAAGTGTACTGCTGATTCTTGGTTTTTGTGTATGAAACACATCGCTCACACCTAGTTTGATATTTCCTGATTTGTCAGGGAAGTTATAACGGAGGCCTGCATCGGTATTAAACATGCTCTTTAGTTTTAATGCACCCTGAATTTGCGGTGTGCTATACATTATACCTGCATCTGCGCTGATTAGCTTGGTAATGGTAAAGTTGTTCTGCGCGTAAATATTAGCACTGAATTGTTTGGAGTCCAGATTGGAACCGCTTAATCCTGGCGCTTTAATTTCTTTGTAATAGCCTAATACGTTGTTATTCATATTCCACCACTCAGTTAATTTAACCGGGAAGTTCAGCGTTAAGGAAGCAACTTGTTCTGATGCGAGATTTAATACGGTCTGGAACATAGATTTCCTGACTTCATCCTGTAATAAAACTTGTGTGATGACATCTGTTGTTCTGCTGTAATTTAAAGCGACACTATATTTTTGTTTATATAAGTAAGAGGCTTCCAGGTTATTGGAGTATTCTGGTGTCAGATTAGGATTACCCTGGTTATAAGTATATTGATCCAGATAGAATACGAAAGGGTTCAGGTTTCTGTAATTCGGGCGGTTAATCTTTCTGGAGTAAGAGAAGTTCAATACGTTATCTGCATTGAAGTTTTGTGATAAACTTAAGGATGGGAACAGGTCTGTGTATTTACGGTCGGTAACCAGATTCTGAGTAATTGAATTGCCGGTTGAATGTGTATTCTCCAAACGTAAGCCTGCCTGAATTGATGATTTCCCGAAGGTTGCATTGAACGTGGTATAAGCAGCATTCACTTTCTCATCGTATTTAAACCGGTTACTTTTTCCAGCGTCAAATGCCCAGCCGTTTTCTGCGCGGTTCTCATAAACGTAGTCGTTATCGGTCTTCACATCGGACAGTTTAAATCCTGCATCGAGTTTATATTTTTTATTGATAGGTAAGGTATAGTCTGCTTTAAGTGCCTTGATATCAATATTTGATGGTGCGAAACTTCTGTAAATTTCACCGTTCTTATAAAAGCTTCCATTAGGGTTATAGAAGATATTGCTATTCGTCGCATCGTCATCGGAGATGTTTTTTGAATAGTCGGCATCTATAGTAATTTCCTGACCTGCTGTATCCAGCACTCCTTTATAGTTAATATTGTAAGAGTAATTTTTGCGTGGATTTATATTGGTTGCAGTACTTCTGAGCAGCGAGTCGGTTTCGGTAAAAGATCTTCCGATGTTTACTTTACTGAACCCGTTGGAGTGATAGTTACTGATATTTCCTTTGAACAATGCACCGATCGTATGGTTCTTAGTTAGAAAGATGTCTGTACCGATCTTGAAGTTATTGGATTCGTAAACCGAGGTATCTTTATTTCTTTGACTGAAGTAAACCGGATTTGTGATACTAGCTGTTTTTCGGTCGATGGTAGTATATTGTTCTTCTTTATTGCGATAGTAACCATAAGATCCGAATAAGTTAAAGTTCTTTTTACGGAAGTTCAGGTCTAATGCGCCATTACCATTCAGATATTTGTTGAATCCGGTACCCGCATTCAGACTTCCGTTAAATCCTTCTGTCTTGCTCTTTTTGGTTTTGATATTAATAATACCACCGGTAGCATTAGCTTCATATCTCGCGCCGGGATTATTGATAATCTCTATACTTTCAATCTGACTGCTCTGCATTGACTTAAGCAGGTTAACCACATCTGCACCACTGAGGTAAGATTGTTTTCCGTCTATAGTAACCAGGACATTACTTTTTCCGGCTAACGCGATATTATCATTCTGATCTACGGTTACCCCAGGTGCCTTTTTAAGAATCTCCAGTCCGGTAAGTCCTGCGGATGATGGTGTCGCATCTATATTGAAAATTAATTTATCTGCCCTGCGTTCCAAAACCGGTTTAGTCGCTGTGACTGAAACTTCATTAAGTTGTTTGGAAAGTTCGGCGATTGTTATTGCAGGTACCTGATAGGCTGCTGTGGCTTTAAAATCGAAAGCCGGAGAGCTTACTTTGGAATAACCGACTGAGGTTGCAACGATATAGTATTTATTGGCTGCGGCATTAAAACTGTACTTACCGTCCATATCTGTCATTGCTGTAGTTACCAGGCTGGAGTCTTTTGCTGAATACAGTAAGACAGTAGCGGAAGGAATTGTTTGTGTATTATCTTTTACAATTCCGCTGATCTTAGCACTTTGCTGCGCGCTAAGTTTTAAGGGAATAATATAACAAATAAGAAGAACGGCAGGTAGAAATATTTTCATTTTAATAAGCGTTTATTGAAAAGCAGGAACTTTATATAATCTTTTATTCAATACCTATCTTGAATGTGAATTATCTGTGAATTTCTTGAGCTTTTCTGGTTCGTTTGTAATTAAGACGATGGCTTTTGAGAAAAGTTACATGCATCTTAAATTTTTAACATTAAACGCTATTATTTAACATCTTAGAAAGTAAATAAAAATGATTTATTTGCCGAAATATAAGGGGCTGCGATGCTAAGAACGCTGATTTTCGTTAAAAAGCTGAATGATTTCTGCAGCTGCCTTATCCCATGAGAATTGGGTGAGGCGTGTTTTTCCTGCCTGAATGAGTGTGGATCTGAGCTGCGCATTTTCCTGTAGTGACTGCATCTTCGCCGTGATGTCTTTATCGTCTTTAGGGTTGAAGGTTAAGACTGCATCACCACCTACTTCAGGCAGGCAGGTATTATCTGCAACCATAACTGGAATTCCATATTGAAAAGCTTCCAGTACCGGAATTCCAAAGCCTTCATTTAACGATGGGAATACATAGAACAGGGCATAGGTATACATTCCAGCTAGTTCTTCTTCACTGAGATAGCCGGTTATAATAATATCCTGTGCATAATCTGAATTTTGAATTTCATGCTGAATTTGCAGGAATTCGGTATTGTCCTGCAGCCCCTGATCGGGACCGGCAAGTACCAGTTTTATTGAAGAGGGGTTCTGTTTTTTTAAAGCTGCAAATGCGCGGATCAATGCGGGAATGTTTTTACGTTTAAATGGTGATCCGACATGCAGGATATATTGTTGGGGTAAGAGACTGAATTGTTGCAAGACTGCTGCTGAAGGGTGATTTACACGTGTTTTTGGACCTTCGTAAACGACTTTAAAATGCTCTTTCGGAATATTGGTATAATGTGCCAGCTGTTTTTGCGCATACGCTGTGGGTGTGATCACAAATGCAGATTTACGGGCAGCTGGTAAGGCGGTTAAATGGTAAAGCCTGAGCCAGAGTTTTCCATAATGTTCTGGGTTTTCAAAGAAAAACGCATCGTGAAAAACGGGCACAGTCTGGTACCCCAGGTGGATAAGCGGTACAAAATTGTCTGTGCAAAGTACAAAGTCACAATGCTTCCTTGCAGCTTTGAGTGGCAGAATAACTTGTTTCCAGAGTTGGTAAAAAAAATGGTTACTGTATTTAGAGAGTTTTGATTCTCCGGGTCCTGCGCTGAGTTTTGTATCAAGGAAATGTATAGTCAGATTTTCTCCGGAAAGTTTATACAGGGCTTTGCATAACTCTTCGAGGTAAGTTCTGGTTCCGGTTTTTGCAGTCTGGAGGTCGCGGATGTCGACACCAATAGTCAAGTGTTTCTTATGCATGTTCACCGGTTATTCTGTTTTTAATAATTTTAGCGGGAACGCCGGCTGCTATTGAGTTTTCGGGAATAGAACGGCTCACAATACTTCCGGCAGCAATGACGCATCCCTGGCCCAGGTTAACGCCGTCCAGAATAGTGACCCCGGCACCAAGCCAGCAATTATCACCGATAGTAACGCCTTTACGGGTTACACCCTGGGCTTTAATGGAAAGCAACGGGTCTGAATAATTATGGTTTTCAGAGAATATTTTAACATCGGGTCCGAAGATGACGTCCTTTCCTATAGTAATACCGCCCTGTCCTGCAAGATATGCCCTTGCATTGATACCGGTTCCACTGCCTATAGTAATGCCTTTACCTCTTTGGGCAATGACACCGGTACAGATTAGTATCGAATCGCGTGCAATGGAAACGTTATCACCGAACTGAATTCCTTCTTCTGATAAGGCATTGATAAAAACGTTGTCTTCGAGAATGAGATTTTTACCGCACTGAAGCTGATAGGCATGACTGATCTTTACGCGGCTTCCTATAAAAAGAAGTCCCGAGGATCGCTTAAGCCATATTTTCTGCCACATACCTCTGATAACCTGTATAGCTCTCCGGCCACTGATAATACTGAGATCCCGGGTGCTGTAAACACTTTCCCATTTATAATCGGGATCGTTTTTCAGTTTTCTTATAATTTTCTCAATTAGCATGTTGGATCTCCTTTGGTTTGGAGTATTGCATGACAATACTGATAAATAATCCCGAAAAGAACCAATTCATATAGGATATATAAGATGAAGACTCTACTTCTGAGGTTAACAGGGGAATAAAGATCGCAATTTTCAATAATAGAACCAGCATACAGACTTTTCTCTCTTTGCCTCTAAGTGCGGGTAACCATTTTAACCCGGTTCTGATAAAGCCTATATAAATAAAGAGATAGCATAGAAGTGCGAGAATTCCTGCTTGTACGCCAATGATAATAAACTGGTTTTCTCCGCCGGTGTTCTCTCCCAAAGATCCGGCAACACGTCCTGATGTGCCCAAACCAAGCCCAAAGGGGCTGCTGATCATCGCATCGATACCCTGGATCCACTCTACAACGTGCCCGACACTTGAAGGGTTACTAAAGTTAAGGGTATTAATAACGACCTCAACTATGCCATCTGCCTTGTCTTCAAAGCTGCTCAGGACCCAGATAAAGTACAAGGCGACTGCTGCAACACCCAGGTGAATGGTGTGCGTGATATATTTTTTGCGCGTAAGTAATGCGTAGATATAGATAACGAGAAAATAACTGGCAAAAGGGGCTCTGGAAATGGCAAACGTAATGCAGGCAAAGGTCGAAGCGAGGGCAAGTAACCCGGAAACATTTGGCATGAAGCGGTTATCATCTCTGGTATACAATGCGCCGATTGCACATAGTGCGAGTAAGGTTGCTGCCGCATTTTCCAATGGATTGGCAAAGAAACTTGCAAAGCGTTTAAATCCGCCTTCGGATTCAAATGTCCAGCTCAGCCCGTAATTTCCACTTGGTTCAAAGTTGAAGAAATAATAACTGTAGTCTGCATATCCGGTAAGGGTTTGCAGGTGCTGATTAAATAATACTTCCAGGCATATCGTAATTCCGGCAGCTATGGTTAGCAGTACAATGTAATTTAGATATTTATTAACGTAAATCTTTTTAGGGTCGAAAAACCTCCCTGCAAAGTATACAATTACAAAAAAGGATGTACTTTTCAATGCAACTAACCGGTTCACAAAACTTTGCTCCCCCAAAGGTAGAATTGCATAAAGGGATGTATAAAGTAAAAAGGAAAGGATCAGGTAATCTATGAGATGAAAGCGAGGTCTCTCCCGCAAGCTCATAATTCCTATACCAAGGACAGTAAGTATAAGTAATTCTTTGAAGAACTGAAATGCAGGAATGATATCTTTTAGCCCAATCATAAAGGCCACGGACATAGCTGTGGTATAGATAGAAAGCCCGAAAATCAGAAATAGCAGGAATTCCTGGGTATTTCCCCTGATGATTTCTCTTACTGCAATTATAAAAGATAACAAGAACAACAGTGGGAAAACAATCATGAGTTTGGTTTAAGCGCAGTGCCGATTTTTGGCCAAATTACTTTTTCTGATTCGAATAATCCATCTTTCAGCCCATTAAATAAACTTAAAGCCTTTTTTTTACGTCCCCGGAGCAAAAAATAGGTTAACAACGCAGTATAGTATGGTGTGTAAACAAGAAACATAACGGGATAAAATAGGGGATTACCATATTTGCGCAAAAACCAGAGATGGTTCCTGCTCACATAATAATGAATTACCGGGTTGAGTGTTCCTTCTTTTTGCGCACTTACCTTTCCGGATGCTCCTGCCTCATGATACATACTCAGGTTTGGGAGATAGTGGAGCTCATATCCGGCAGCTCTGAGCCGGAATGATAATTCGACGTCTTCATAGTAAAGAAAGAATCTGGAATTAAACAGGCCGCACTCTTTAAGTACTGTATTCCTCAGTAAAATACAGCATCCGGTAAGCCATTCTGCAAGGATCATCTCTTTAGTGGTTGGCTTTTTTACTGCATAGACTTTTCCAGTTATCTGTTGAAAACGTCCTTCGGCATTCCATAGTTTTTCGGGTTCATGCATCCAGTAAATAGCAGGTTGTGCGGCTGCGGCCCGGGGATGTTGATCGAGATGGTTCATTAATCCCCTGATCATGCCGGGGCCTACCGTAGTATCGTTATTCATAACCAGGGAATAGGTATATCCATGGTCTAATGCATATTGTAATGCTGTATTATTACCACCTGCATATCCGAGATTGGTTTGATTATCTATAAAAATCAGATCGGGAAACTGGGTGCGGAGTTTGCCTAGTGAGCCATCGGTAGAGCCGTTGTCTGCAATGATCAGATCGTAATCTGCGGCGTCGCAATTTTGTTGTACGGAAGTAATGCAACTGGCCGTATATTCAGGAGTATTCCAGTTCAGCAGGATCAGAGCAACGGGCTTAGGCATGTTTCAAAGTTCTGCAAAAACTACCGTATTGCCAAAAACGACATACTTTTGAACTCACGAGGAAATAAATATTTATTGTAAGTTTGCGCATATTCCAATCTCATGACCGATAAGTACGGTGCCTATTACAGGACTATAGGTATCTTCCTGGATTTAATTCTGCTCAACCTTTCAGGGGTTATCGGCTATTTTATTGTGCTTACTTTTCCGGAAAGTCTGGACCGTCCTCAAATTTCGTTTTTGCATATCATGCTGGCCAATGTAGTCTGGTTTAATATGGCGCAGGTTACGGGATTGTACCGTAATATGTTTATTAAGGACGCGATACCGACGATTAAAGAGGCTTTAGGTTCGCTCTTGTTATTTGGTTTAGTGTTGGTTCTGCTTATGGTCACAGTCACAGAACTGGATGTTTTCAGCAGGACAATATTACTTACATTCTTATTATTCGCAATACTGTTTCTCACCGGTAAAATTGGCTTCCTTTTATGGAGACGGGCATGGAGGGCACAGCTAATTGATTATAAGCCTGTAATTATTATTGGCGCCAATACACTAGGTCAGGAGTTAAAAAAACACATGGATGGGCAGATGATTCTCGGTTATAAAGTCGTGGGCTTTTTTGACGATAATTCTCCAATAGATTTAAAACAACCTTTATTGGGTAACCTGGATGAGGCAATCGTGTACGCAAAAAAGAATCGTATTAAGGAAGTTTTCTGCGTTCTGCCGGATAGCTGTCTGCCAAAAATTCATTCGTTGATGAGGGAAGCGGACCGGGAAATGATCCGGTTCAAAATGGTGCCCGACATTCAGGATTACTTTAAAAAGAACGTAACTGTACAGTGGTTTGGGCATCTGCCAATCTTGAGTGCCAGGACCGAGCCGCTGGAAATTAAGATTAACCAGGTTTTGAAGAGAGGTTTTGATCTGTTAATTTCTTCATTGGTTATTATCTTTATTTTAAGCTGGGTAATCCCATTGCTTGGTTTATTGATAAAACTTGGTTCACCCGGGCCTGTCTTTTTCAGGCAGCTGCGATCGGGTAAAGACAACGAGCCTTTTTATTGTCTGAAATTCCGGAGCATGGTTGTCAACGCCGAAGCTGATTTAGTTCAGGCAACGAAAAAGGACGATCGAATTACGCGTCTGGGTGCGTTTATACGTAAAAATAGTATTGATGAATTACCTCAGTTTATAAATGTTTTTCTTGGCGAGATGTCAGTTGTAGGACCGAGGCCGCATATGCTGCAGCATACGGCCGAATACTCTGCACTGATTGATCAGTTTATGGTGAGGCATCTCGTGTTGCCTGGAATTACAGGATGGGCTCAGGTGAAGGGCTTCCGGGGTCAGACTATCGCACAGGATTCAATGGAGGAGCGGGTGAAAGCCGATATCTGGTATCTGGAGAACTGGTCTTTACTGCTCGACATGAAAATTGTGTTTCTAACTGCATGGCATGTGATCATTGGTAATGAGAATGCCGCCTAAAGGGTTTCTATAGTTATTCTGCCCGACGAATGACTTTGGTAATGATCTCATTGAGCTCGTTGGCAGAGATATCAAGATAATTTAACATTTCCTGGCTTTCGGGTTGAGTCTCAATGTCTTTTAGCAATGTAACCAGGCTCATGATTCTGGCAAGTGGCGCGCGTACTTGATGGCTCTGGATCCAGGCGATGTCTTGCAGTCGTTTATTGTGCGCTTCTATGCTTTTGATATAGTGTTGTCTTTCTGTGATATCTGTGGCCAAAACAAGTCTTCCTTTGCGGCCATTGATTTCTATGGGATTACTCCTGATTTCTACCGAAAACTCAGTGTTGTCTTTTTTGCGATGTACAGTTTGAGTCAGATAGGGTGCTTTGGTTTTCCCAGCCTCCCTGACCTGTGCTTCAATTGATTCACGGTACTCCGGTGGCCGGATATCCAACATTGTCATCGTTAACAATTCGTCCCGGGTATAGCCATACATTTGAATAGTCGCTTCATTAACCTGCATAAAATGGAATGTTTCTACATCGAAAACGTACATTGGAATTGGATTGGACGCGAATAAATATCTGTAGTAATCTTCTGATTCTTTAAGCCGGTTATTTAATTCTGCAATTTCTAATGATTCATCTGCAAGCTGTCCTAAAAGCTCATTTTCATTGTTAATTATCCTTTCCAGACGCGAAATTACACGGCGTATAAGAACAATCGACACAAGATTTACAAAGAGCAGGTTCGCGCTGTAAAAAAACCAGGTGACCGGTTCATATTCGCTCGAAACGTAAGAGGAGAACCAATTCAAGCGTAAGTCCATGCCTAATACAAATAGAATTAACACATTCACCAGCAAAGTATAATATGCATAGCTTTTGTGGAATAGGATCGAAGAAAAAACAGAGGCGAGTACAACGTATAAAATTCCGGGTCCTTGTGTCCCGTTCTGCAATAGCAGATTAATAGAAAACAGGTAGATCATCCCTATAGAAAAGACTTTCTTACTGTTAATACCGGGTCGTTTATTTAATAAAAAAGAGAATAGCAAAAGCAGAAATAATACGCCAAAAAGCGCGTTATAAAGGTCAGACCTGCCAAGGCTGTAAATGATTCTCGGCACAATGGCAAGCAGACAAAAAGGGATAGAAAACGCAACAACATAGACAAAAGACAATCCTGACCACCCGGAGTATTCTCCATTTTCGACGGCCGGTATCCGATGTCGGATAAATTTCAAATACTGCAGCCACCAAATTCTTGGAATTTGTGATATAAGTTGTTTCATGGCGAATCTGGTAAATCTGCTGGGATTGTCATTTTAAAACAACTTAATGTTGTATTTGTTCGTTTTTCGAGTTAACTATTTTTAATCCAGAGGATTAGTGGGTTTCCCGGACGGTGGTTTATTTTTTTATAACTGCCGGGAATATAATGTTCATCGGCATGGTAGGTAGCCAATCGTGTACCCGGTTTCCGGTCTTCCAGTACATCCTGAAAGGTCTGGAGATACTCGGTGTAAATCTCTGCCGATGTTGGAATAAGGTTATCTATAGGGATATGGTAATCGAGATTCTCCATGAAAGAGTTATAAAAATAGAAGTGGTCGAATTCTTCCATTCTAAGGTTGTTAAAATTCCCCTGAATAAAGTTTACGTTACCGGTGTTTGTTGCTTTTTGGGCAATTAATGCCTCGTCTGTTAGAGACTTCCTTTGTTCTATACCATGGAAAACGAAATCATTGTTGAAATGTGCAGCAATAATGCAAAACTTACCAACACCGCTGCCAATATCCAGAATATGCTTACCGCCGTCAGCACATAAAAATGCGCCTGCTTTTTTAGCAATTTCCATTGGAGTCCAGTGAATGGCCGATAATTGCCTTGCCCTCAAGGAATATAAGCTGTCAAAAGCTTCATCTCCGGAAAATATATCTTTATTCATAATTGCTGCTTTTGGCCAGGAATTCATCTTTTCAGAAGCCAAAGATCGCGTAATCAAAAAAAATGGAGTAACTTTTGCATATTTATTTTACTTAATTATCATTCTATGGCGTTAAAAAAACCTTCCCTGGTAATACTTGCTGCTGGTATGGCAAGCAGATACGGTGGAAACAAACAAACTGAATCTTTCGGCCCTTCGGGTGAAACGATTATGGAGTACTCCATCTATGATGCAATTAAAGCAGGATTTGGAAAAGTAATATTTATTATCCGCGAGGAATTTGCTGAGGCATTTAAGGGTGTAATCGAGCCGAAATTGAAAGGCAGAATAGAGACTGAGTATGTTTATCAGTCTTTGGAAAAATATAGCGGTGGCAGAGCAATTCCTGCAGAACGTGTTAAGCCTTTTGGAACTTCGCATGCACTATTGTGCTGCAAAGAAATTCTGGATGCGCCTTTTGCGGTGATTAACGCTGACGATTTTTATGGATTTGATGCTTTTGAGAAAGCCGCAGATTTTTTAAATACCGCGGTTAGCAACGGTGTATATGCTTGTCTTGGCTACGAGCTGAAAAATACGCTGAGCGATAATGGATCGGTAACAAGGGGAGAAATTCATGTCAATGCTGCGGGTGAAATGACCGGTATCACTGAAAGAAGAGAGATTTACAAGAGAGAGGGTAAAGCATTTACTAAAACTCCGGAGGGAGATGTTGAACTGCCCCTTGACACCAAAGTAAGTATGAACTTTTTCTGTTTTACACCAGATTTTGTGAACTGGTCGGCTTTAGAATATGAGAAGTTCCTGGACAAGAATTTGAGTGAACTCAAAGCAGAATTCTTGATTCCGGAAGTTTCTGATGAATTGATAAAATCCGGAAACGGAGTTGTTAAGATGATTCCTACCCAGGCGATCTGGTTTGGAGTTACTTTTAAAGAAGATGCGCCTGTTGTGAAAGCAGCTTTGCAGGAACTAACGGATAAAGGGCTTTATCCGCAAAATCTGTGGATATAAAAAAATGACTGGTCTAAAAAAGTATTGGTGGAGATTTAAAGCATTAATAGAAAGTGCTGTACTGCTTCATCCGGATCATAAGGAAGCGGATCATGTGTTCTGGCGAAAGAGGTTATTCACAAACACAATCACCTATGGTTTGATATTCAGTGTCATAGTGATGGTTTCGTCGATGACATACAGCTTTTTTGCCGGGAGTTATTTTGTGCAGTATTTCAATATTATTTTTGTTGTTACTTTAATTCCAATAATTTTTAATAAAAAAATTATGATTCAGACCAGAAAAGTGATAGCGCTTTTTTTGCTTTATGTGCTCGCCATCGTGTATATCGCATTTCTTGGGTCTGAAGGTCCTGGTGCGCTTTACTTGATTGTACTGACCATATTTTCAACAATGATTTTCCCCCGCCCGGCAGCTTACTGGCTGGTGGGGGTTAATGCATTGATTTGTACTGGATTTGGGTTGGTAATCTACTATAAGATTTTCGACAGTCCATTGCTGTACAGTTATGATCTGCCATTATGGGTCTCTTATTCGGGTAATTTGATTTTCGTTAGCTTATTGAGTGTAATGTTAGTGAGCAAGGTACTGAAGGGGCTGGAGCAAACTATCCAGAAGGAAGCTACACTGGCCGTTAAATTAAATGCTTCAGAAAAGTATTATAGAAATACTTTTGAGGCTAATCCGGTTCCGATGTACGTATTTGACATGGAAACCAGCAGATTCTTGCACGTAAATAACGCGGCATGTGAAAAATATGGTTATTCTAGAGAGGAATTTCTCAGCATGAAAATTACTGATATACGGCCGGAATCTGAGCATAGTAAATTAATGGATTTAACCAGCATGATCCGTAACAGAGATTATTCAGGTATACTAATCCATAGAAAAAAGAACAGTGAAGTCTTTCCGGTTGAAATTGAGACAAACCTGATTCATTTTGAAGATAAGGAAGCAAGGCTTGTACTTGCAACAGATGTTTCTGAACGTATCAATTATATCAAAGAAATTGAACGGCAAAATCAGGATTTGCGGGAAATCGCCTGGATCCAGAGTCATTTAGTGAGAGCACCGCTCGCCAATATTATGAGTCTGACCGAATTTTTGATTAAATATCCAGGAGAGGATACTAAAGAAACTTTAACTTTTCTGAATGATTCATCTCAGAAACTGAATATGGCCATCAAATCTATCATCGGCCAGGCAGATGGTTCAGGACTCAGCTAATAAATCCTGATTAATAAGGTCATTGCAAAATGTAATACTAAATGTCGTACCCTGGTTAACTTTGCTGCTTACTTCTATATTTCCGCCTAGTGAGGTAAGCTGAGCTTTAGTAATAAATAAACCAACCCCATTTCCATTGACATGTTTATGGAAACGCTTGTGCAAACCAAAAAGTTCATCCTGGTTTGTGTCAAGGTCAATTCCCAGACCATTATCTGAAAACTTCAGTACACGTTCTCCATTCTGGTCGGTCGTGAGACTAACTCCAATCTCCAGTGTCCGGGACTGATCCCTGTACTTGATAGCATTTGACAAAAGATTAGTCAATATGCTTTCGAGGTAACTTTTATTAAACAGTACATGTTTATTAGTGAAATTCAAATGAAGAATAATTGGCAGATTTTCAATCTGTTCGGTAAATGACGAACAAACTTTATCCATAATTTTAGAGACATTTATCCTGGATATTTTAACTCTTTGATCATTCTTCCGGTTGAGAATATAAGTGAGGTCTGTAATAGTCTCGTTGAGTCTCTCTGTCGAGGTTTTGAACAGATCAATTATTTCTTTATTATGTTGGTTAAGATGGTCTATATCCAAAATGTCAATCAGGCCGGAGAGGTTAGATAGGGGAGTTCTTAGGTTATGGGAAACAATATAAACAAACTGATTGAGGTCAAGGTTTCTCTTAGTCAGGTTTTGAATAAGTAACGCCTGCTCTTTTTCCTCATGGATTTTTTTGTCAATTTCGCTAAAATGCGAGACCAACGCACCTACCTGCTCGTCTTCCAGTAAATTGGTTACCCGGCCTTCGACCCAATGATAGCTTCCACGATTATCTAAAACCCTGATTCTGTATTCAATTGTTCTGCCAGATACCGCTAAAACCTGACGCATTTGCTCTTCGGCAAGCTGGATATCTTCAGGGTGAACAATATTCATTATCTTAAGTTGTCGATATTCTGCCTTGCTAAAACCGAATAGAGCAGTGATTTCCTGAGTAGAATGAGTAATCTGACCATTTTTATCTATTAGAAAGACTTTTTCACGGCATTTTTCCATGAGAGTCAGGTATTCATTATTCATTTCAACATCTTCCTCA
>Ga0247805_1000762_pt1 | contig 16192 bp, 16 predicted proteins | sample UWRJL044104R1_FD_180930 | JGI IMG/M metagenome (GOLD analysis project Ga0247805, IMG submission 180930) | Plant litter microbial communities from Arlington Agricultural Research Station in Wisconsin, United States - UWRJ-L044-104R-1 | ecosystem: Environmental > Terrestrial > Plant litter >... | reverse complement strand
GCAATTCTTCCAATAGGAAATAACTTTACCATGGATATTGAAGATGCCATTATTGCTTCTGACTTTTTAGAATGTGATAAAATTCTCGGATATCACTTTGATACGTTTGGTTACATCGAAATTAACCATGAGGAATCCATCAAAAAGTTTTTCGATAAAGGAAAAGATTTGATGCTTCTTCAAATTGGAGAATCAATAGAATTATAAGTTTTTAGAAGCTGTTTCCTGCTGTCCGCTATATCTTTTTCCGGCAAAAAAAGCCGTAAAAAGGATGTCGCTTCCATCAGGGCTAGGGGTTTAGTATTCAAAACAAAAATTACTGATAAAAGATTTCATGATTTACTTATGAAATCTTTTTCTGTTTTATGTAGTAGTGAAATTTAATTTAAAGTCAAGGCTCCCAAAATTTCCTCATACATAAAAGGACCTCCGGGATATTTAGCAGTATAATCTAAATTTAACCAGACCTGACCCCGTTCATCTATATGATAATGAAGCTGTTTTCCTTTACTTTCTTTTGTAAAAAGAACGTTTTTAATCAAATAATTCACTTTTTCAAGATCAATTAATGAACCTATTAAAATTTCAGGATAAATATGTCCTTTAGTATGAATCAATCGGGGAGTTCCTCCAATAGAACGCACTGCTGCTGCCATCAAAATAGAATGATCATCGCAGTCACCAGAAAAATATTCCAACGATTCGCTGGCAGTAGCAATGTAATCTCCTTCTTTTGGATCGTTTACATAATTCCAACGGCTGTTAATCTCTTTAAATACCGCAAAGCATTGTATAATCGTCCTGTAATCTGAATAGCCTTTAATTCCTTTAAAATGCTCATTTGTAGCCATAATGGCAAAATTCCGAACTTTTGGATCCTGATATTCTATGGCATTTATAATTTTTGATTTGTTCGGAAAAGGAAGCAGCTTTGCTACAATAATATCTTGTGGAAAAGGATTATCAGACATGGTATAAATCATCGAATTATAATCTTCCGATATTTCCGTAAATCCATAATTTCCAATCACGGTTCCATAAAACAACACCAGAAGATAAAGTGCGATGCATATCAGGATAATAGTCCTGAGATACATCAAAACTAAAAAAATCACAGCTAAGACAACCAAAAAAATAATAATCCTGTCTAAATTGAGCGACCAGTGTAAATCAATCAGATTCTGATGAAGAATGATAAAAACCGGAATCGTTATCAAAAGACTTAATACCATAATGATAACCCTGTCCCAAGGTGATTTTACCTGAAGTGTGGATTTTAATTTTGGAAAGTCAATTTTAGGAATTCTTATCATATCAATAAAAAGCAATAATTTACAATGCTTTTACAGTTTCAACAAAAGTACTTTTTTTATCAATAATACCCAGATCAAATAACTGATTTTGAATTTTAATAAAAGCTTTTTCAGTTAAATTCTTCTGAGACCACTGTGTAAGTTTAAGCCATTCCTGAATATCTTCTCGTTTTTGGCTGAAAAGTTCAGATAATGTCTTGTCTATGTCCGGAATTTGAGGAAAATCATGTGTTGTGCTGTTTATTATTTCCAGTACTTTCTCAATAATTTTAGGATTCTTTTTCAGGAATTCATCCCGAACGGCAATTACAAAAGAAGGCCATGGAGTAGGACAATCACCAACACGTCTGAAAATTCCCTGATCAACGAGGGGTTTGGTCATAAAATGCTCCCACATAAAATAATCTGCAGTTTCGTTTGTTAATGCTTCAACAGCACCATCAATAGTATTTATTATTTCAAATTCTAAATTATCTGTATTCCAGCCCTGGTTATTAGCATTCACATAAGCCATTAACTGAGAGCCGGATCCTAATCTCGAAATGGCAACTTTTTTATTTTCAAGGTCTTTGATTGTATGGAAATTGGATTTTGCAGCAACATGAATTCCCCAAATTAAAGGAGACTGAACATAAACCTGAACTATTTTACTTGGATTGCCTGCAATAATGTCTTTTACTATTCCTTCGGTGAGGATAACTGCCATATCGGTTTCTCCATCACGAAGCATCTGACACATTTTTCCGGTACCTTCCGGAATATTAGTCCATTGCAAGTCAATATTTTCGGCTTCGAATTCACCATTTTCAATGCATAAATGCCATGGCAGATTAAAGTGTTCGGGGACACCTGCGATTTTTACTGTTTTCATTGTGGTTTAAGTTTAAGTTAAGTTGTTTGGGTATGCCTATGGTGTGTTTGTTTGTTTAATTTTTTAATAAATCAGCTCTGTGTTTTTCAGAAAGGCAGGGTTCAGCAAATTCTATAATTTCCTGTAATTCATATTCACTTAAAAGTTTTTTTACAATCGAATAATCTACATCCTTCGTAACTTCAACAGCAACTAAGGTTTCGTTTAAACTTTCTGTTATGCAATTAACCGATTTTAATTTTTCTATGATGATTTCCTTATCAAAACCTTTTTCTAAAATAACTACCTGAAGAATTGAATTTCCAAAACTTTCTATCGTTTTTCGGTAAACCAGGCGTTCTTCTTTTTCATCATATTCTGCAAAAAAAATATCGTCTGTTGCAATTAAAGGTCCAAAAAAAGGAATATTATCGAGTTTGAAATATCCTTTTTCCAAATCAATTATTTCAGCCCACATAGTTTCTACTACAGTATCTTCTAATAAATCACTATAATATCGAAATAGAATTTTTTTGTGTGTTTCTGCCATTTCTGAATTAATTTATTGCTTTTAAAGGTGATATTATGATTCGATATCCGTCAGGATCAAGAAACATTTTTCCATTTTCATTCCAATACGGATTGGCTGCAGTTATTATTGAAATATTATGAGCTATAATATTATCTAACAAATCATTATATTTTTTAATTGTATCCGGATACAGCACGATGATATCATCATCATCAAATGTATGATTTGCTTTCACATCAGATTGTGTGAATTCAAAATGCCAGTCCAAATCTGATTTCCCAATAAAACTCCCATCATAATTATTATGATTTTGAAAACCGCCTAATTTTTCAAACCCCAAAATATTGACGTAGAAATTCTCAATGATCTCCAGATTATTGGTATGCCGAGCAACTCTTAAAACCATTTTTTTTTAATTAAGTTAAAAAATTATCTGATTATCAAATTGACTAATTATCTAATTTGTTTTCCGCCAATTTATCCAAAGTGTAGGAAATCAACTCATCAACGGCTTTGTAAGGATCTTCACTAAAAGTTCCTGAAGCACGGTTGGCAATAATAGCATTCAATGACAAAGCATTATGTCCTAAAAGTGCAGAAAGGCCATAGATGGCGGCGGTTTCCATTTCCAGATTAGTAATACGATTGTCATTAAAATTAAAATTATCCATCTTATTGTTTAATTCCGCATCCTGAATATTCAAGCGTAAAACACGTCCCTGTGGACCATAAAATCCACCAGCAGTCGCTGTAATGCCTTTAAATATTTTATCAGATTCTATTATTTTTTCTAATGTTTCCGAGCATGCAATTGCATACGGCTTTCCTTTTCGGATGTCCCAATTGGTATGTACTACAAAAGCGTCTTCAATAGCAACATTTGAAACTTTATCGATTAAATAGGAGCGGAGCATATTGTCCAGTCCTAATCCGAATTTAGACATTACAAAACTGTCTACGGGAATATCTGCCTGTAATGATCCGGAAGTTCCTATTCTGATTATGTTTAATGAAATGAGAGTTTCTTTTGGCTGGCGGGTTTCTAAATCGATATTCACCAATGCATCAAGTTCGTTTAAAACAATATCAATATTATCAGGACCAATTCCAGTTGAAATTACTGAGATTCTCTTGCCTTTATAAATACCTGTTTGGGTTTTGAATTCCCTTTTTTGTGTAGAATATTCAATCGAGTCAAAAAACTGAGTAATTTTCTCCACTCTGTTCTGGTCACCAACAAAAATTATATCGTGTGCTATATGTTCAGGAAGAAGGTTTAGGTGGTAAACGCTTCCGTCCGGATTAAGTATTAATTCTGATTCTTTTATCATTTTTTTAGTTGCTAAGGTTCTGAGTTGCTAAGATTCTAAGTTTTGCTTCACAATAACTTGAAATGTGAAACCTGAAATTTTTTAACCTCCAACACGTTTTGTTTTAAAGCCTTTTTCTTTTAGGATTGCCATAATTTTATCGCGATAATCACCCTGAATGATAATTGAGTCATCTTTAAAAGTACCTCCAACACTGAGTTTTGTTTTGATTTCTTTGGCCAGAATTTTAAAATCCTCATCAGATCCTTCGTAACCCTCGATTATCGTTGTTGCTTTTCCTTTTCGTTTTTCGAATTTGCAGATCATAGGCTCTTTTTGAACATAAAGTACATGTTCCTGTTCCTGAATTTCTTCGGGTTCATTAGATTCTATATGATCCGGAAACAAATTTTTTAATTGATCTTGTAAGTCCATAAATTTTATTCTAAAAAATAAATTCCAATAAATATAGTTTATAAAAATCAAATTCCAAACCCCAGTTGTATTGGGATTTGGAATTTTAATATTGTAATTTAATAAGATTATTTTTTTATTAATCCTAAATCTACCAAACGTTCGTATAAATAATCTCCTGCGGTAATATCTTCAAATTTCTTAGGGTTTTCGGCATCAATACAGTTTTCTAAACAATCCAGACGCATATCGCTTACGGGATGCATGAAAAACGGAATAGAATAACGGGAAGTTCCCCATAATTCTCTTGGAGGGTTTACAACCTGATGAATTGTAGATTTTAATTTGTTGTTGGTATGTCTTGACAGCATATCGCCTACATTAATTACCAGTTCATCGTCAGCGGCTATAGCATCAATCCATTCACCATCATGATTTTGAACCTGCAATCCTTTACCCTGAGCACCCATTAAAAGCGTAATTAAATTGATATCGCCATGAGCAGCTGCACGAATAGCATTCTCTGGCTCAGAAGTAATTGGAGGATAGTGTATAGGCCTCAAAATTGAGTTTCCTTCTTTGGCATAATTATCAAAATAAAACTCATCAAGGCCTAGATGCAAAGCCAAAGCTCGTAATACATAAACACCTGTTTTTTCAAGCATCTGATACGCTTCTTTACCTACAGCATTAAAACGTGGTAATTCTTTTACTTCAACATTGTCAGGATATTCCGAAGCATATTTTGAATCTTTTTCCACATATTGCCCAAAATGCCAGAATTCTTTCAAATCTCCCTCTTTGCGTCCTTTGGCATGTTCTTTTCCAAAAGAAACATACCCTCTTTGTCCGCCAATACCGGGAATTTCATAACTATGTTTTGCTTCTACTGGCAAAGCGAAAAATTTTCTTATTTCGCCATAAAGTTCGTTAACCAACTGATCATCCAAAAAATGACCTTTTAAGGCTACGAAGCCAATGTTTTCAAATGCACTGCCGATTTCATTTACAAATTTTTGTTTACGTTCCGGGTCGTCCGAAAGGAAATCACGTAAGTCTACACTAGGAATGTTTTGCATACTTTACATTTTTTATTTAATTGCGAAAAAGGCGTTTAAAACCTTTTGCCCTACAAATGTAGAGAATATTTTAGATTCGAATTTTAAAAGTTATATTAAAATTTCATAACAATAATCTTTATAACTGTTGCAAAATTTTATCTTTGAAATAGCAAACTAAAAATCAATGAACTTCGACAGAAAAAACCTTACCGACAATCAATTATTAGATTTGTACAAAAAAATTCTAAAACCCCGATTAATCGAAGAAAAGATGCTTATTCTTATTCGGCAGGGAAAAGTATCCAAATGGTTTTCAGGAATAGGGCAGGAAGCAATTTCAGTAGGTGTTACCGCCGTATTGGATGAATCTGAATACATATTGCCCATGCACAGAAATCTCGGCGTTTTTACCTCAAGAAACATTCCTTTACACCGATTGTTTTCACAATGGCAAGGAAAAGCGAATGGTTTTACAAAAGGAAGGGACCGAAGTTTTCATTTCGGAACCCAGGAATATAAAATTATCGGAATGATTTCGCATCTCGGTCCGCAATTAGGGATTGCAGACGGAATCGCATTAGCTGATAAACTTCAAAAAAATAATAAAATCACCGCTGTTTTCACCGGAGAAGGCGCCACCAGCGAAGGTGATTTCCATGAAGCCTTAAACATAGCTTCAGTCTGGAAATTGCCGGTTATGTTTGTCATTGAAAATAATGGTTACGGACTTTCAACACCCACAAACGAACAGTATTCCTGTGAAAATTTAGCGGATAAAGGAATTGGTTATGGAATGGAAAGCCATATTATTGACGGAAACAATATTCTGGAAGTTTATAACAAATTATCAGAATTAAAAGCTGCTATGCAGGAGAATCCGCATCCTGTATTATTGGAATTTAAAACATTCAGAATGCGTGGGCATGAAGAAGCGAGTGGCACAAAATATATTCCACAGGAATTAATGGAGGAATGGTCAGCCAAAGATCCTGTGAATAATTACCGAAATTATCTGAATGAAATTGGAGTACTTACTACTGAATTTGACGAGCAGCTGCATAATGAAATCAAACAGGAAATTGATGAAAATTTTGCTATCGCTAATGGTGAACCTGAAATAATTCCAACTTATAGTGGAGAATTAGATGATGTTTATAAAAACTTTAAATATGAAGAAATTAACTGTTCGCCTGAAACCAAAAATATCCGTTTTATAGATGCCATTAGAAATAGTTTGGAGCAATCTATGCAACTGCACAGAAATCTTATTATTATGGGACAGGACATTGCAGAATACGGAGGAGCTTTTAAGATAACGGATGGTTTCGTAGAGTTTTTTGGTAAAGATCGTGTACGTAATACTCCTATTTGTGAGAGTGCTATTGTTTCAACTGCAATGGGATTATCAATTAACGGTTATAAAGCAATTGTCGAAATGCAGTTCGCTGATTTTGTTTCTACAGGTTTCAATCCTATTGTGAATTTACTGGCAAAATCCCATTACCGCTGGGGCGAAAAAGCTGATGTTGTGATTCGAATGCCTTGTGGTGGGGGAACTCAGGCCGGACCTTTTCATTCACAGACAAACGAAGCCTGGTTTACCAAAACTCCAGGTTTAAAAGTGGTTTATCCTACCTTTCCTTATGACGCAAAAGGTTTATTGAATACTTCAGTAACTGATCCGAATCCTGTTCTGTTTTTCGAACACAAACAACTATACAGAAGTGTTTATCAGGACGTACCAACCGACTATTACACTATTCCGTTAGGCAAGGCGGCATTATTAAAAGAAGGAAACGACATCACTATAATTTCTTTTGGAGCTCCTGTTCATTGGGCTTTGGAAACTCTGGAGAAAAATCCTGAAATTCAAGCCGATTTAATCGATTTACGAACTTTACAGCCTTTAGATACTCAAACTATTTTTACATCTGTCAAAAAAACCGGAAAAGTAATTATTTATCAGGAGGATACGATGTTTGGCGGAATTGCAAGTGATATTTCAGCTATGATTATGGAAGAATGTTTTGAATTTCTGGATGCTCCTGTAAAAAGAGTAGCCAGTTTAGACTCACCAATTCCATTTACAAAAGCTTTGGAAGATCAATTCCTGCCGAAAGATAGGTTTGAAACAGAACTGAAAAAACTATTAGCTTATTAGCCAATTACAATTAACTATTTGTCATTTAATACATTATATATGAAAAAACTATTTGTTTCCATTATCACAATCTCTTTGCTTTTTTCGTGCAGGGAAAGCACCAAAGCAACAGCAGACGAAAATCTCGATAAAAAATTTGACAAATACAAAGATGGTTTTGTCACAGCATTATGGGAAATTTATCCGGGATGGGCATCTGGTGTCGGTTACCATAAATTAGACAGTATTTTGGTTGTTCCCGATGGTGAAGAACACAAAAAACAATTGGATTTTGCTAATGCACAGTTAGATTCATTAAAAAAATATAATCTTCAAAGTCTGTCAGATAACAATAAAACCGATTTTCATATGATTAAAAATCAAATGGAAAGTATTTTGTTTTACATCAATGAATTAAAATCATACGAATGGAATCCTTCTGACTATAATGTCTGCGGTTCTTTTGCAGAAATTTTAAATGGTAAATACGATTCTCCAGAAGTCCGTCTGCGTGCCTTTAATGTAAAAATGAATACAGTTCCGGCATATTATAAAGCTGCCAAAAAGAACATCAAAAATCCAACCATTGAACATACCGAATTGGCAATTGCCCAAAATTTAGGAGGCTCTTCTGTTTTTAAAGCCGATTTAAATGCTGCCTTAGAAAAAAGTAAAATAAGCGCTGAAGAGAAAAAAGATATGCTGGAAAAAGCCAAAATTGCTCTTACTGCTATCAAGGACTATGCAGATTGGTTAAAATCACTAAAGAATAAATCGCCTCGATCATTTAGGCTTGGTTCTGAACTGTACGCCAAAAAATTCAATTTTGATATTCAATCCGGCTATTCTGCTGATGAAATCTATAAAATTGCCCTGGATCATAAACAAGATCTTCATTATAAAATGTTTGATTTGGCAGATAAACTTTGGTCAAAATACAAAGGTGATGCTCCTAAACCAACTCAAAAACTCGATTTGATCAAACAGGTAATTGACGAGATTTCTTTAAAGCATACGACTCCGGAGAAATTCCAATCTGAAATTGAAAAACAAATTCCGGAATTGACAGCTTATGTAAAAGCTAAGGATTTGTTGTATATCGATCCGTCAAAACCTCTGGTGGTTCGTAAAGAACCTGCTTATATGGCAGGAGTTGCAGGAGCATCAATATCAGCACCGGGACCTTACGATAAAAATGCGAATACCTATTACAATGTGGGAAGTATGTCAGGATGGACTGCTGAAAATTCAGAGAGTTACCTGAGAGAATACAACGATTATATTCTTCAGATTCTAAATATTCACGAAGCCATTCCGGGGCATTATACGCAATTGGTTTACAGCAACCAATCGCCAAGTATCATCAAATCTATTTTTGGCAATGGAGCGATGGTTGAGGGTTGGGCTGTTTATGCAGAGAAAATGATGCTGGAGAGCGGTTATAAAAATTCGGATGAAATGTGGCTGATGTATTATAAATGGAATTTAAGAACAACTTGTAATACAATCCTGGATATTAGTGTTCATACCAAAAACATGTCCAAAGAAGCTGCATTGAATTTGCTTACCAAAGAAGCTTTTCAGCAGCAGGCAGAAGCAGAAGGGAAGTGGAAACGTGTCACTTTATCACAAGTACAATTGTGCTCTTATTTTACCGGATATACTGAAATCTATAATTTAAGGGAAGAAATTAAAAAGCAACAAGGTGACAAATTTAATTTGAAACAATTCCATGAGAAATTCCTGAGTTTTGGAAGTGCTCCGGTGAAATATATTAAGGAATTGATGTTGTCTGAAGAATAGATTAAACCCGAATATAAAAAAGCGCATTAGATTTTAGGATTTAATGCGCTTTATTGTTTTATAAATTTTAATTCGCTACTTCGAATCCGATTCCACTTCAAACAGCTGTACCTGGCTTTTTAGTCTGTCTATCAATAAATTCATCATTCTTTTATTTAAACTTGATGAATTTTGAATATAATTATCATATTCTTGAATGGTAAAAAGTGCCATGATTATTCCTTTAAGGGAATTTCTGAATTTAATATCCTTTTGGATTGAATTTTCAATCGTCTGAATCTTCCTCTCAACAGAATAGGAATAAAAATCAGGTTTGTTTTTATTCACGTAATTAATAAAAACAGCTATAAACAAATCATTCTGAAGTTTCAAAATAGGCCTGATAGTCTGATTTTGAAATAATTCATCAGCAGATGACTGAGCGCTGATTGTTCCTAAAGTTTCGCCTCTGAATTCTTTTAAAAAAGTGTCTCTGTCTGCCATGGTTTTTATTTAAAATTATAAAAATATCTTTATAAAAACATCTTACATAGATTTAGTTACTGACAAATTTTACAAAAAATAAGTTCATAAATTAAAACATTTCGTTAACTGTAATTTTAATAATTTGAGCTTTTAAAAATGATTTTTGAAATAATTCAGTAATAAATTTTCGAATTATTTAAATCTTAAGAATTACTAAAAAAACATAATTCGATTATGGGAGTAAAAAACTATTTTTACTCGTATAAAATAAAATTATGAGATTCCATACCAGAAAATGGGTTAAACCCCAGGACTTAAATCCAAATGGCACTTTATTCGGCGGACAGCTACTCGCCTGGATTGATGAAGAACTGGCATTATATTCGATTGTACAACTGGAAAACCCGAGAGTCGTCACCAAACATATGTCAGAAATCAATTTTAAAAGTTCTGCCAGACAAGGTGATATTGTTGAAATTGGAATTGATGTTGTAAAATTTGGGAACACATCCCTGGTACTGAAATGTGCTGTAAGAAACATGATGACCCGTGAAATTATTATTACAATCGATCATACGACTATGGTTAATTTAGGTGAAGATGGAAAACCAAAAGCGCATGGAAAAACCAAAATTGAATTTGTAAAAGATCGTTTATAAACAAGTTGTCATAAATAATACAATGCAGAAACAAATTTTCTTATATCTTTTTATAATAACAATAATTTTATTTTCCTGTAATTCAAAAGAGCAGAAAGACAATTTTAAGCATGTCGTGTATCGCGCCATTAACAATAAAGACACAGCAACTCTGTCGATAAATATTAATGAGAAACGTTTCTTTGGTCATTATGAAATATCACGTCACAGGTTTGGTAAAGATTCTGGCGATGTCAGGGGAGACATGAAAGGAGACACTTTGAGAGGAGATTTCCATTACATTGGTTATGGGGGCAGCTGGAAAAGAATTCCTTTGGCTTTACTAAAAAAAGAAAACAAACTTTTCTCAGGAACCGGCGTAATCGGAACGTATTTGAATCTTCCTTGTTTTATGCCTGAAACACCAATAGATTACAGTAATCCTGAATTTGTATTTGAAGAATTAAAAGCACCCGAAAAATAGTTAATCAAGACGCCCAATTTTAGAAGGCAGTTCAAATATTTCCAAATCAAAATACACTACCGAAGCCATGGTATGATCAAAAATATCAGCCATAATGTATTCATAATTCGCCCAGCGCTTATCACTCGAGAAAACATAAATTTCCAAAGGCACTCCATGTTCTGTTGACTGCAGCTGACGGCACATGATATGCATGTCTTTATTTAATCCCGGGTAATTGATCAGATACTGCATAATGTATTTTCTGAACAAGCCTAAGTTAGTCATGTTTCTCCCGTTAAGCGACAGCGATTTATCAATTCCGTTTATCTTGTTATATTTTTCAATTTCAGCTTGTCTCGTTTCGATGTAGGAACTAATCAATTGCACTTTTTTCATCTGATTCAGGTCATCATCGTTCAAAAACCGAATACTGCTGCTTTTGATTAAAATGTGTCTTTTGATTCTTCTTCCGTCAGATTTCTGCATGCCTCGCCAGTTCTGAAAAGAATCGGAACTCAAAGCATAGGTAGGAATTGTAGTTATGGTATTATCGAAGTTTCGGACTTTTACGGTTGTCAGGTTTATTTCGATAACATCTCCATCAGCACCAAATTTATCCATTGTAATCCAGTCGCCAATTCGAACCATATCGTTGATGGCAACCTGAACACTGGAGACAAATCCTAAAATTGTATCCCTGAAAATCAAAATAATAATAGCCGAGAGCGTTCCTAAAATAGTCAGCAATTCGCCCTTTTTTATGGCAAACAAGGTTGAAATGATCATGGCAACCCCAAAAATCCAAAGGACAATCATAATCACCTGAACAAAACTGTCAATTGGTTTGTCGCTGTACTCGGGTTTTTGCTTTAGATAATCGCGCAAGGCATTAAAAATGGTTCTGATAATCCATAAACTGATCAAAACAATATAAATACCTACAATTTTCCCAAACATCAGTTCCCAGTATTCATATTTATCCAAAATAATGGGAACTGCTTTATAAATAAAGAAAAACGGAATTAAGTAAGCGGTATATTTAGTGGTTTTGTTATGTATCAGATAGTCATCGAACTTGGTTTTGGTTCTTTGTGCAAATACTGCGGTCAAAGTTACCAAAACAAATTTAGATACATAATAAATGGCATAAGCCAAAGCCACCATGATAATAATATTAAAGAAAAGGCTTGTATAAGACGCAAAGCTGCGGCTCATTCCCCAATCTCTAAAAAGAGGATATAAAAAGTTGAATATTGTATTCAAAAGATTATGCATTTCCTGCTAAATATTTTTTCTCTACATAAAAAGTTCCAAAAGGAATAAGAGATGCCAAAAGTATAATTCCAAACGTTTTTAAATCCCAATTCTGAGGTTTTTTCAATAAAAATGCCAGGATGATATATCCTATAAACAAGACTCCATGCGCCATTCCAAACGGACGAACAATGGTATGATAAAGTTCTGGATTGTTTGATTTCAGAATCAGCATATTAGCGATTAATACGAGATAAGAGATTCCTTCTAAAATTGCGGTAACTTTAAAAATTTTGAGCATGGATCGGTTTTTTAAATTTATGCCGGCAAAATTAAGTATTATCGTTGATTATTAAGGTATGAATCATAAAAGTAATTTACTTTTGTAATCTTAAACTTTGATAATGAGTAAACGCGATTTAAAAAAATATTTAGGCGAATTAAATAAGGAACAGCTCGAAGAACAAATTATCGAATTGTATGAGAAATTCAGTCCTGTAAAAGTTTTTTATGATTTTGTTTTTAACCCTAAAGAAGATAAACTTTTACAGGAGTACAAAACCAAAATCTCCCATGAATATTTTCCAATTAAGAAACCCAATGCAAAATGGCGTCCAAAAGCAAAAATGCGCCGTTCTGTAGCACAAAAATATATCAAACATTTTATTTTAATAGGAGTTGATCCTTTTATTATAGCCGATGCAATGTTGTACAATATTGAAATTGCACAGACGTATTCCTCTTCTAATTTTATCAAACAGGAACTTTTTTATAAAAGTATGCTCAATTCGTATGATCAGGCTGTTAAATTTCTCATCTCAAACGGAATTCTAAACGAATTTAAGTCCCGCATTTCCGCAATTAAAGAAGAAACTTTTAAACAAAAATGGAAGATCAGTCATGATTTTGAAACGATTTTAGAGAAAATTGACTATTAAATACATTTCTCATAAAAAATCTTATTTAAAAAAATCATTTATTTTAAGTTAAAATAAGGTGAATAACTGTTTTTTAGGTGTATTTTTGCAAAAATTCAAAAATAACAGATGTCTCAAAACACTTTAGAAATAGAAAGAGAAGAGAAAAAAGAACTTTATGCATACCAAAAAGGCGACATCGACGCTATTTTTGAACGTTTAGATAATGCTCCTCCGCAACATCATTTATTGTATCAGCTGCCTACAGGTGGAGGAAAAACTGTGATTTTTTCCGAAATTGTCCGTCGTTATTTAGCTAATAATGATAAAAAAGTAGTAGTTCTGACACACCGTATAGAACTTTGCAAGCAGACTTCAAAAATGCTTAAAGGTTTTGGTGTTTCTAATAAAATCATTAATAGCAAAGTAAAAGAATTACCGGATCAGAATGAGTATTCGTGTTTTGTGGCGATGGTAGAGACACTGAAGAACCGTATCAATGATGAAAAATTACATCTTGACAATATAGGTTTGGTTATTATTGATGAAGCGCATTACAATTCATTCAGAAAATTACTGAGTTCTTTTAAAAATGCCTTTATATTAGGTGTTACGGCAACTCCTTTAAGTTCCAACATAAAATTGCCAATGCACCAGAGTTATGATGAACTTATTGTGGGTGACACGATTAGTTCCTTAATTGACAAAGGATTTTTGGCACGTGCGACAACTTACAGTTATGATGTAGGCTTGACCTCTTTAAAAGTAGGTATCAATGGAGACTACACTGTAAAATCATCAGATGATTTGTATACAAACACCGTAATGCAGGAAAAATTACTTCATGCGTACACGGAGCGGTCTTTAGGTAAAAAAACATTGATTTTTAATAACGGTATTCATACATCGCTATATGTTTATGAAACATTCCGTGAAGCCGGATATGATATCAGACACCTTGATAATACCAGCAGTGCAGAAGAACGTAAAGATATTTTGGCATGGTTCAAAAAGACTCCCGATGCTATTCTAACCTCTGTCGGAATCTTAACCACAGGATTTGATGAACCAACTGTTGAAACGATTATTTTAAACAGAGCGACAAAATCACTTACTTTATACTATCAAATGATTGGCCGCGGATCCCGTAAATTACCGGGAAAAGATGAATTTACAGTTATCGACTTAGGTAATAATGCCGCTCGTTTCGGATTATGGAGCGAACCGGTTAACTGGCAGCATATCTTTAAATCACCTGAATTTTATCTGGAAAATCTTCGTGATGATACCGAAATAGAATTGTATTTCAAATACAGCATGCCGCCGGAATTGCGTGCCAAATTCAGTAAAACTGCCGATGTAACTTTTGATGTGGATGAAGAACATAAATTAATCATAAAACAAAATTTACGCTCTAAAGTAGTATTAGACAAGTCATTAGAACAGCATGCCGCAATGTGTGTGGATAATACAGAAACATTACAGGAAGCAAAATCATTAGGTAAAGAACTGGATGACGATATCGAATGCCGTATCAAACGTTATGCAAAATGTTTAAGTCAATGCAGTAAAAACTACCGTGAATGGCTGGTTGATGATTACAAACTGAAAATGGTTTTACTGATCGGTAAAAAATACCGTGAAAAAATAATGAACGAACCGGATTGATTTCATAATAATCTGTCGAATAATCAGAAGCTGTTTCCTGCTGTACACTGTATCTTTTATGCCGAACCCCGGCACAAAAGGATGCCGTTTCCATCAGGGCTAGGCATCGGTTTTCAAAATACTTTCAATAAAATAATGGGAATTTTTTGAATTTTCAATTTTAAATCTTAAATAAAAAATATGTCAAATCAATTTTCATCATTAGGAATTTCAGGGCCAATTGTAAAAGCATTAGGCGAATTGAATATTGTTGAGCCAACAGAAATCCAACAAAAAACAATTCCGCTGCTTTTGTCTGAAACTCATGATGTTGTTGGTTTAGCTAAAACCGGAACAGGAAAAACAGCTGCTTTCGGATTGCCATTATTGCAATTGATTAATACCGAATCCCCAATTGTTCAGGCGATAATTTTAGTACCTACTAGAGAATTGGGACAGCAGATATTCAGGAATCTGGAAGATTTCGGAAAGCATATTCCAAATATTTCAGTAGCCGCAACTTGTGGTGGAATTCCAATAAAACCACAAATCGAAAGATTATCTCAGCCAACTCATATTGTTGTAGCCACTCCCGGACGTTTAATCGATTTGATTCAGCGCAAGGCCATCGACTTAAAACAAGCGCAATATCTGGTTTTGGATGAAGCCGATGAAATGGTTTCCATCCTAAAAGAAAGCCTGGACGAAATCGTTGCTGAAATTCCTAAACAACACAGAACTTTACTGTTTTCAGCGACTTTGCCTGGAACAATCAAACAGCTGATACAGAATTATTTAAACAAAAATGTAATTCAAATCAGTGCTAACATGGAAACCGTTGGCAACCAGGGAATTGATCACGAATACATTGTAGTGGATCCAATTGAAAAACTGGATGTTTTAATGCATTTTTTAAATTCGAAAGAAGGAGAACGCGGAATTATTTTCTGCAAAACCAAAGCCGCAGTTAATAAACTGGCTAAAAATTTAGCTATAAACCGTTTTTCATCCGGAGCCATACATGGAAGTTTATCACAAGGAATCCGTGACCGTATAATGGAGCAATTTCGTGAAGGACATATCAATATTCTGGTAGCAACTGATTTGGCTGCGAGAGGAATCGATGTAAAAGAGATTTCCTATGTGGTTAATTATCATTTGCCTGACACGTATGAAAACTACGTTCACAGAAGTGGAAGAACAGCGAGGGCAGGAGCAAAGGGGCTTTCATTAACGGTACTGCAAGAAGAGGAAACAATTGAAATTCCGGAATTTGAAAAAGAATTGGGAATTAAATTTACACAATTTCAAAAGCCATCTGTTGTAAGTTTAGAAGAAAACAATACGCTTTTATGGGCGAAACAGATCTTCAAAACCAAACC
>Ga0247805_1000761_pt1 | contig 16207 bp, 14 predicted proteins | sample UWRJL044104R1_FD_180930 | JGI IMG/M metagenome (GOLD analysis project Ga0247805, IMG submission 180930) | Plant litter microbial communities from Arlington Agricultural Research Station in Wisconsin, United States - UWRJ-L044-104R-1 | ecosystem: Environmental > Terrestrial > Plant litter >... | reverse complement strand
AAAATACCACAATAGTGTTGTTGGCTATAATTCGAGGTTAGATGAATTACAGGCTGCTTTTCTGAGGGTCAAACTTCCTTTTTTAAATCAGATCAACGCCCATAAGCAGGCATTGGCGAGTATCTATCAGCAGACTTTGAGTGATCAATTTATTAAACCTGTAGTTGTAAATAATTTCGAACACGTCTACCACATTTATAACATCAGGCACCCTGAGCGCGATCGTTTAAAAGCTTACCTCCAGGAACACCAGATCGGTACAGAAATTCACTATCCCGTACCGCCTCATCATCAGAAAGCCTTAAAACACATGAACCAGATGAGTTTTCCAATCTCATCTCTGATTCATGAAACTACTTTGAGCTTACCTTGCTCCTTTGCGCACAGTACTGATCAGATTAAACGGGTAGCCGAAATACTGAACAAATTTGATTGATAAATACTAAGTTAATTTAATATATTGTTTGATATATAACGCAAAATATTAAACAATATATTAAATTAGCAGTGTATTAATCAACAATTCTATTTTGAGCGATAAAAATAAAGTTATTCAGGATTTAAAAAGTTTTGAAGCACTTGGTGCCAAGGATGAGGAATTGATTCTTAAACTCAATGAATTTCTGGCGCTGCTGGATCATAGCGATCTGAATACAGAGAACATCAAAGGTATAAAGACGAAGATCAATACTGCTATAGACCAGAAATTAAGCAGTAAGGACCTTGTTAAGGAATTGAAAGAAGTTTCCCTGTCTGAACTGAATAAATTAGAGCAGCTGGACAAACTTGAAATGCTGCTGAACACCAATTATATTGATTCCAAACAAACAAGTAAAATGCGCTTTGATAATCTATTTGGAAGCATTGTAAAAATAATCATCGGTTTTTTATTTGTGACACTTGGCTTCTCCATGATCATTATGCCTGCGCCACCTTATTTTGAAATGTTTACAATTTTCTATTTCAATCCCAATGACGGAGTAACCTTAATGGACCTAATTTCACTGATCATCATTGCGACCGGAATTTATATCATCATCAAACCAATAGCTAGCTTAAAATCGAATGAATAGGAAAATTCTATTGGTAGATGATGACATTGTACAGTTAAAGCTTTTTGAAAGGCTATTGACAAGTAACGGCTACAGCTGCAAAATTGCTTTGTCTGTAGATGAAGCTGAACAATTCCTAATGACTGAAGTGCCAGATCTGATTATCTCAGATTATCAAATGCCCATTAAAAATGGATTTGATTTCAGGAAAAGGTTGCTGGAGCATGACCACTTTAAAAATATTCCATTTTTATTTTTAACCGCGGTTAACGACGAAAGTTATATCCAGCAGGGATTGGATTTGAAGGCAATCGACTACATCAGCAAAGGAACGCCATCGGCACACATCCTCTCTAAGATTGATAACCTGATGCAGTCTGTCAGGGAGCATTATGAACGCTCATTAAGTGAAATTAAAGGCATTGCAGAAAAGCTGAACTTGAGGAACACGCCTAAACGGGCGCCCTTGCTGAAAAACTTCTCTATTCACTATTTTAATCAAAGTTATCAAAATCAACCTGGCGGTGATTTTATCGACTTTATCCAGATTAATGATCGACATACTTTTGTAATTCTCGGCGATGTCATGGGTAAAAAATGGGGTGCCTGGTTTTTCTCCTTCAGTTTTTTAAGTTACATCAGGTCTGCCATCCGGCTCTGTGTTTATGATGGCAATTTCTCACTCTCCGAAATTTTAAGTAAATTGAATAGAGTTATTCATTCCGATGAGATTTTGGGTGACATATTCTCTACTTTAAGTATCCTTTTAATTGACGATACGGAAGTTAAAGTTTATTATGCCGGCGCAGGTGATTTACCCTTGTTAAAATACGAACAAGGTGGAACTGAATTAATCAGCTACCAATCTGACGGAATACTGCTTGGATTCTCTGAGGAAAGCAGTTTTAATGAAATAGAAATTGAATTAAATGAAAACGAAGAGTTATATTTGATTTCAGATGGAATGATTGACTTTGAAGTAAATGGAGCTAAAAAATCAGATCTGAATATCCTAAAAGAAAAACTTTACAAATTGAAGAAAAGTGGAAAAACCACTTTAGACATAAAAAACAACTTATTTAACAAACATACCTCGCAGGTTGATGATTGCAGCATTATCATCTTAAACAGAGTTAAACGATGAACATAAATAAACAGAAAATTAAGGAAATACTTTTAATTACTATAGAGGATGCGGAAGCAAACTTATCTAAATCAGAACAATTCAAAGAACTGGTTTTACAGGAAATCAGTGCGGGCGAACGAAAATTAATTATTTCTTTTGCAAATGTAGAATATGTAGATAGCTCTTTTTTAGGCGCCCTTGTCGCCATATTAAAAAGTCTGCTTCCACTGAATGGTAAATTGGTGTTGGTTGAAATGAATAATGATATTGAAAATCTTTTTCAATTGACCAGGCTAGACAAAATATTTGTAGTAAAAGATACCTTAGAAACAGCTTTGACGGAATTTTAAATGAACAAATCATTTCCAATTATATTAGAACTAGAAACTCCTCAGCATCCTGATGATATTTTCAGCTTTATCAAAATGGTATTGGCGAAAATATTGGATCACAAGATGCTGGATATTGCCCACCAGCAAAAAATCAAAATGATTTTGGTGGAGTTAATTACCAATTCCATTAAACATTCAGCTGATCAAGGCTCGCAGATAAAACTGGTAATAGATCAACCTTCTTTAAGTATTCAGAAATTTGAAAAAGGTTTACAGATCGAATTCAGCGCAAGTAGTCAGCAAATTCCTTTTGAAGAAGTAGATAAAATTTTAAAGATCAGCTTTTCTGAGGAAAACAAACACCATATCCAACCCCTCGACAGATATAAATTCAAATTTTTAAATCCGCACAAGGAAGGCTTTGACATTGAGCATATGCCAGAACATTTTGGATTTTATATCATAACAATCGCTTCAGACAGCTTTATTTATCAGTATGACCCCGACGCGAAAGAGAACAGATATATTGTCAATCTTAATATATAGAAAAATATCCCCAAAAATCCTCAATATGGGAAACATAATCCCCATTTTATTTTATTATTTTTCATCGTTGGAGTTACCTTACTATCAGGTTAACTTTAACGATTATTCAAAGGCTTGATTATTAACAAAAAAGAAACAGTCATAGTACAAAACAGCCATTAGGGAATAAATTTTGCTTTTAACAAAAGAAAAAAGTAAAATCAATGAGAATAAAATTACTTCCTATAGTTTTGGCTATTGCTATTATCTCTTGTAAAAAAGACAATGCAAACGATGATAAACAAGTCACTAATATTAATGATCTAACAGTTCCAGGCAGTTTTAAATGGAATACCTCGAATGAGGTTAAATTTACTATTGGAATATCAGATTCAAAATTTCAAAACCTTATCCAGGTTATATCAATTTATTTAGGAAATCCAGACCAAGGTGGAGAAATTTTATCAAAAGGCTCTGCTACACCATTAAATGCATTTAGTACGAAAATTACAATCCCAACATCCGCATCTAGCATTTACGTAGTGAAATCAGCTCCAGATGGAACTAAGATTTCAGAGAGAGTAATGCTTACATCAAATCATATTGACCTAAACTTTGGAAGTAGCGGTTTGACAAAAAGTGCTTCTGCTCGTTCTTCTGATAAAAGCAAATCCGTAACTGCCGAGTTAGCAGCGACGCCGGCAGCAGAACCTGATTGCCAAGCTTCGATAACAGGTTCAGATGTAAATTTTAATTCCAAACAAGTTATTTGCTATAACTCGTCAAATGACGCAACAATTAATGTCAATGCTAACCCTGGGGGTACGTTAAAAATTAATGCTCCTGGAAAAAAAATTAGTATACAGACTTACAACCACACGGGATTAAATATTATTATTGGATCAAACACAACGGTGATTTTTTCAAATTTAGAACTTAAATCTAATGAGGAAATTATAAATAATGGCACATTGAACATAACTGGTAAGATAGATGTAAACGGAACTTTAACCAACAATGGAACAAGTAACATTAACTTTCTTCAGATCAACGGTTCGGGTACTGTAAACAACAACTGTAAACTGTTAGTGACAGATGCACAATTAGACAAAGTTTTGAATAACTATAGCTACGTACAAGTTTCGAATAATGTAGTCTTGAATAGCTCTGGTAGAATCAATATGATAGGTAATGGTCTAAGTGGTGCTATGTTCCAAACAAATGATATGAATACCGCACGTGGCGGAATCAACGGTTCTGGAGCAACATCTTTATTTAAAGTGACGGGTAAAATTGATCAAAATGCGATATTGGATGCAAAGCAATCTTCTAACCGTCAAGTATTCTCTGGTAACATTGAGCTATGTACAGATCAGGATATTCCGGCTGGAATCTTTATCGCCCCGGCAAAAAAAGGCTGTGAAGCTTACATTGCTGCTGATGGTTGTATTTCTACAGGAAATGGAACACCTCCGGTGGTGATTAAAGATACAGATGGAGATGGTGTAAATGACACTGAAGATGACTACCCTGCTGATCCAGCTCTTGCTTTCAAAAATTATTCAGTGAACTATATCAAAGGTGGTTCTACCGTTGCTTTTGAGGACAACTGGCCATCTAAAGGCGACTATGATTTAAATGATATTGTTATCGGATATCGTTACCTGGTTTCCACCAACGCAAAAAATATCGTTGCACAAGTTGATGCAGAATATAGTTTGATTGCCTCTGGTGCCGATTTCAAAAACGGAGCTGCAGTTCAATTCCCTCTTGCTGCAGCTAAAGCGAAAATAATAACCGCCAGTGCGGGCATGTCTTTTGAATCTCAACAAGACAGTGCAGTTCTGATCCTATTCAATAATAGTAAAGATTTACAATTGACAGGAAATACCGATCCAGCAAAAGCGACGTCACCTGTAGTTAAATTAATCGTGAGTTTTTCAGTAGTTGATGGTCCAAACATCAACGATTTCGGCGTAGGAACATACAATCCGTTTATTTGGAATGAATCCAATGGCTACGGTCGCGGATATGAAACGCATCTGTACGGAAAAACACCAACAAATCTTGTAAACGCCGGCTTATTTGGAACAGTTGATGACCGTTCTAACCCTTCGTCTGGACTTTACTATCGTACTGAAAGTCTCTTACCATGGGCTTTAGAGCTCCCGATAGCAAATTTCGCATACCCTATTGAGGGTGCATCGATTTTAAATGCATATACAAGCTTTGATAAGTGGGCCCAATCAGGTGGTGCTGTTAATAAAAGCTGGTATAATGATTCAACAAATACAAATTCTTCATTGGTTTACGCAATAAAGTAGTCTTATTTTACTCTTTAAAAATGCCCCAAAAGTTAGACTATCTGGGGCATTTTTATTATCGAGCCCTTTAATTCTTTTTAGCGTATCGTTTTCTCGATCAATTAACGAAGTTTGAATGATAAAGAAATATTAAAGAATCTGGTGCAGAATAATATTTGCTGATGTAAAAAAATTGATTACCTAACAACAATAAACCAACAACGTAATTTATTTCAATAACGGAATTAAATCGTTGGTAAACTCTTCAGAGCCTTGTTTATTTAGATGAAAAACATCAGCAAACTTTTCATACCTATAATTGTAGCGAGGGTCATTGGAGAAATTAATAAATTTCACATTCTTAAATCTACCAGCTACTTCAATCAGTTTTTCAACTCGATAGTTTATATTTTCATTCAAAATCTTAGGGGAGATAATCACGTACGTTTTAATGCCGGCCTTAGCCGTTTTAGCTAAAAATTGCTCATAATATGCCAAAGATTTTTTATCTATATCTCTGCTGTTGTCATTTTTAGCCTCTTCACCTGATGCCATACGACGCTTATGATCTTCCAACATGGCATCAGTCATTTCACCAATCAAAGGTGCATAACCATGTTCGTCTGCCGGGATTCGATTCGCAAACAGGTAATTATAGCCCAAGATAAACAAACTCGAATTATATGGATATGTTCTTGAAAACATCTTAATCTTCTCCCATTTGCTACTTTGATTAATGTACTTCACTAATTCAGGATGCTCCCTGCAATATGGAAGCAAAATAGATAGTTTCTCATATTTACTCTCTCCAGGGGCTAACTCCCACGAGTTGACGTCCAGTAAAATTATTTTTGGCTTGTACCTGTTAAAAATAACATCCTGAATTGCAGTATAATAAGGGATCATTTGCGCATCTCTTCCTACGTTATAGCATGACATATTAAAAGCTTTACTAAGTATCGCTGGAGAATAATGTCTGACCGCTCTTGAACTCCCAAAGACCAAAATATCCTCATGGGTACGATCAACCGAATAAGTAGTTTGTGCAAATTGTCCTTTTTCTTGGTTGAAGTAAATGTGCTCAAGTAAAAAACCCAAAGCCTGGTCTGCAGCAATGAATAATAGAATGAACAGTACTATACGCTTTAAAAATATGATGATATCTGGTTTCATCTGATCAAAATTGGAAATAAATAAACTGCCCACCACTAAACACGCCAAACAGCATGATGATAAATAAAGCTATAATTACAGCGCTCCACCTTACCCATGCTAGTTTATGACTGAAGAAATTAAACTTATCTGTTATATATTCCATTTTATATTCCACGATAAACAACAAAACTATAGCTAAGATACTATGAGCCATGTTACTAATTCCATCACCTACAAAAGGTTTCTCGCCAAACGATTTTAAGTTACGTATGAGCGACCACGCATCGCCAAGTGTTGCCGCTCTAAAGAATATCCAGGCGAAAGTGACAAGTAATATTGTTAAAACTATATTTAGCACGTTTAATATGTGCGAATTAATTTTTATCTTTTCTACCAGTTTCTCCCGATATGGTTTAAGAATCATCCCCGAAAGAGAATAAAATCCATGTAGAAGTCCCCAAATGATAAAAGTATAGTTCGCGCCATGCCATATCCCACTGACAATAAAAACAATCATTAAATTGAGGTATACCCGCTGACGTGCAACACGGTTACCACCTAGTGGTATATAAAGGTAATCCCTAAACCATGTTGAAAGCGATATATGCCATCTACCCCAGAATTCACTAATAGACTTAGAAAAGTACGGTCTTCTAAAATTGATCATCAGATCATAGCCCATAACTCTTGCACAACCGATCGCTATATCCGAATACCCGGAAAAATCACAATAAATCTGAATAGCAAAAAACAAAGAAGCAATGACCACTGTAGAGCCATTATGTAGATCAGGATGGCCATAGACAGCATTTACGTAAATAGATAAACGATCTGCAACGACTAACTTCTTAAAGAATCCCCAAAGCATGAGCTGTAAACCAGAAACTACGCGGGCGTATTCAAATTCATGTTTTTCATGCATTTGATGTAATATGTTTTGAGGCCGCTCAATTGGCCCGGCAACCAACTGCGGATAAAACATAACGTAAAGGCTATAAATTCCAAAATGCTTTTCGGCTTTCTGATTTCCGCGGTAAACCTCTATCGTATAACTCATTGCCTGAAAGGTATGGAACGACAACCCAATGGGTAGTAAAATACTGAGATAAGGAATCGGATTTCTATAGCCGAAGTCACCGATTATATAACTTAAACTCTCATTAAGAAAATTATAGTATTTAAAAACTACAAGAACGCCAACGTTGGCAACCAAACTGCAAATTAATAAAAGTTTTCGCCGTCGCCCCTCCGACTTCTCAATGTAAATCCCAGCGAAATAATCGATGACGATTGTAAAGCCTAAAATCAATATATATATCGGCACAAATGCCATGTAAAAATAGCAACTAGCCCCTAACAGTAATATCCATCTGTATCTATGCGGAAAAAGGAAATAAGCTATAGTCACAACTATAAAGAAAAAAGCGAAATCCAGGGAGTTAAACAGCATGCTTTGAATATTTGAACCAAATATAAAACATAATGATTATCAATTAAGAAATTCTTAACGCATGAAATATTAAATTCTTCCATTATCAGTGATATTTTTAAATGGATTTGAGAATATCCACACTTTTGAATACCTTTAACCGACGTCATGGCATTAACTAATTTTTCAGAAATATCGTTACTGATCACAGTTTATAACAGAAGTTCTTCGTTAGAAAGGCTCCTTAAATCTTTCGCTGATCTGGATATAAAATTTGGTGAAATTGTTGTTTCGGATGATGGAAGTTCGGCACTCCATCTGAGCAAAATGGATAGCTTGATTAGTTCGTATGGGATAATATTAATCAAAACAGAGCAGAATCGAGGACTTGGGAATAACCTGAATAAAGGTCAGGCCGCAGTGACCAAACCCTTTACACTATATGTTCAGGAAGATTTTATTCCAAAAAAAGCAGCTTCCACCAACATAGATAAAGCACTTAAAATATTAAAGTCAGATCAATCCATAGATACGATTAGATTCTACTCCTATTTTCCTTATCCTTATACCAATCAATACAACTCGGATTTTAAACAAATGATATTCAAATCTTCTATAAGTTATTGGAATCATTTAAAATTCTATATGTATAGTGATCACCCCCACTTAAGACGAAGTAACTTCAATGAGAAATTCGGCAAATATCCAGAGGGGATTCCACCTGATAAAACTGAATTTGCGATGTGTTTGTCGTATATCAAAAAGAAAGGGAAAGGTTTGATCATTAACGACTACAATGAAACATTTGACCAGAAAAACAATTCCGATGAACCAAGTACAATAGGCCGTAAATCCTGGAAGGAGAAAGACAATGTGCTCATCAAATTTATGAGAAGTGGATTTCTGGTTTACAGATTCTTGAAAAATTCGGTACAACTGCGACTTAAAGACTAAAACGAGTAAAATGTTTTAAAAATCTTAAGTTAAAATAATATATTTAAACCCGTGAACGAATACATATTTTTTCAATTATATAAAAATGCCTGACTCTACCTATTTCAAAGATGTTACTCTTCTCATTACACACTATAATAGAAGCCTGTCATTAAAGAGATTGTTAGATTCATTTAAAGCATTAAATTGTAATTTTGAACATATTATCGTTTCTGACGATTGTAGCAAGCCAGAACACCTGGAAAAGTTAAGGGATTGGCAAAGCGAGTATCATTTTGAATTAATTAGTACAAAAAAAAATAAAGGACTAGCCAATAATTTGAATAAAGGCCAGGATGCAGTAAAAACCTCATATACATTGTATGTTCAGGAAGATTTTGTTCCTAAAATACTGTTTCCTGAAAAACTATCCCAAGCTGTATGCTTTATGAATGAAAAATCCGAATTGGATATTGTTCGTTTTTATGCGTATTTCAAATATCCTTACCTAAAGCCATTTAGAGATGGTTTTTCTGAAATGATATTTAGTATTTTTAAAACAGGATATAAAAAATTTTATTTCTATAGCGATCATCCGCATTTACGACGAAGTACTTTCCTTCAAAAATTTGGACGCTATATAGAAGGAATCAACAGTGATCAGGCAGAATATAAAATGATGATGACCTTTTTAAAAAGAAAGGGAACAGGATTATTTTACGTTTGCTTTACTGAATTATTTGATCAGCTAAATTCCGATGAAGAGCCAAGTACGGTTCACCGGAACAATTTAAGAGAAAGCAATAATTTCTTTATAAAAACGGCAAGACACCTTTACAGACACTTAAAATTTAACTTTGACTTTATCCGTTAGGGTAGAGTTAGCAAAATAAGATTAAAGATTTTTTCTATGCCAATCCTCCGCTTACCCAAATGGATATGCCTCCATCTATATGAAAATAAGAATTTCAGCGATCTTTCGGATTATGAAATTAATGATTTAAAAAATCGTTTAAGTAAATTTAAATCTGATGATCCAGAAGTTTCCATTATGATTCCTGCCTGGAATGAAGGTAATAATATTTACAGAACCTTGTCTTCATTAGCAAATAGCAAAACAAAATTGAAGACCGAATTGGTTGTAATTAATAACAATTCCACTGATCATACTCAAGAGGTATTAGATACGCTTGGTGTTAAGAATTACCTTCAACCAATGCAGGGTACACCCTATGCCAGAGCTTTAGGTCTTGAGATGGCCAGGGGAAAATATCATTTATGTGCCGATTCAGACACATTCTACCCACCTGACTGGATCGATTTGATGATTGCTCCTATGAAAAAAAGTAAGGAAATTGTAGGTGTTTATGGCCGTTATTCATTTATCCCTCCTGAAGGCGAAAGTTTGCTTTTCTTAAAGTTTTATGAAAAGATTACAGGAATTTTAATCCGTCTTCGAAAATATAAACGTGAGTACATTAACGTACTCGGTTTTAATATGGGCTTCATCACTGAAGTCGGTCGTGCCACGGGTGGTTTTGAAGTTAAAGAAGTACGTAAATTTGATAATGCTATTGGCTCTGAATATTTTGTAGAAGAGGCGGAAGATGGCCGCATGGCTTTGAATTTAAAGAAAAAAGGCAAACTGAAACTGGTAACTGCTCCTCTTGCCAGGGTCTATACCTCTTCCAGAAGACTAACCGCTGAAGGAGGTATTTTAAAGTCCTTCACGTATCGCTTAAAATTGCATTCCAAACGAATAATGGAATACGTTGCAGGAGAAAATTCAGATAAATTTTAACAGGAATATCACCACAATATATCAAGAGAATGTTTAAACGTTTGATGAATAAAATATTTAGCTTATATGTCTATTTGAAATATGGGAAACTGCCAATAGACGTGCGCTACTACTATAGAGATACCTATTATTGCAAACTGGTACAGCTAAAATATTTTATAAAAGATTACATCACCAAACCTATATATAAAAGGACATCTTTTAGTGGAGAGTTTGCGCCTGAACTACAATTTGCTTTGCCATTTGCTTATTGGCACTATAAAAATGGCACTTTGCTAAGTACAGAAGCTTCCACTTACACCAACGAACTTTACTTTTTTTCTCCTAAACATTCAGAGACCTTTAAAACACGGAGTAATGAGGGAAATTATAATTTCGAAATGCCAAGAATTTTATATAGCCAGGATTATGATATGCGAAAGTGGTTGCCCGTGCCATTAAAGGAACACTATCGAAATGAGATTTATGTTTATGGAAAACCAATCCTAATCATTGCCAACCGTTATAACATGGAGTGGGATGGCCCTCCTATCAGCTTTTACAGTATTGAAATTTTAGAGGCTATGATTAGTAAATTAAAAACCACCTATACAATCATTTATAACCGTCCGCGCCCTCAAAACATCACCATGGATAACAGTGACATCTATGACATGGATGAATATCAATGGCTGGAAAAAAATCATCCAGAGGTTATTTTAATGGAGGATTTATATAAGGAAAATAAAGCGGGTGCAAATAACTTTAATCACTTGCAGCTTATGGTTTATGCAAATGCTGATAAATTTATATCTATCCATGGTGGTACTGCAACATTAGCAAGCTATTTTGGTGGGGTTAACCTGATTTTATCCAGAAAAGGTCCAGAACACCACTTCGGTTGTTACCATAAGCTTTATCCGAAATTTTCGGGTGCGAAAATTTTACATGCAAAAACAGATGGAATGGTTATGGAGTTTATAAACACACATTTTTAACAGCGAAATTATGATAGGAGTAGAATATAAAGGACGACTAGGAAATCAGTTATTTCAGTTTGTATTTTATCAATATTTAAAATCAAAAAAAAGGTCAACCTTATTCTTTTTACAGAATCCACATCATGCATCCGTGACCAAGTATTTTGATCTGGAACCAGATGGATCTATTACCGGTACGCGATTTTACGAGATTTTAACCCGTTTATTGGTAAAATTTATAAAATTTAAACATATATATATTCAAAATTTTGTGGGGCCCAGAGAAATCTTACCACAAGATAATACCATTTATCATGGATATTTTCAAACAGACTGGTACCTAAACCAGCTTAAAGGTAAGATAAGTTTAAAGGTTAAGGAGAAATACTATAAAGATTTTTGTAGTAAATTTGATCCTATTTTCAAAAACCATAAAACCATAGTCATACACATCAGAAGAACAGATTATTTAAGCTACGGAAAAAGAGATATCTCTTTACCTGTTTCTCATTTTCAGGCCCAGCTTAAAACAATTGCGGACATAGAGACCTATAAGGTAATATTTGTCAGTGATGACATGGAATTTGTTAAAAAAGAATTTCCAAAACAACCCAATTATATATTTTCTTCCAATGATGAGATTACAGACTTTCAGCTAATACAACACGCTGATATAGCTATTATCTCTAACAGTACTTTTGCCTGGTGGGCGGCATACCTGAGTCCGAAAAACAATTACGTAATCGCACCAAAAAACTGGATGGGCTTTAGGCTAGGCAGATCGCATCCTAAAGGAATTATGACAGAGAAGTTTTATTGGGCAGAGGTCACAGATTAGGACTCAGCTCAAATTTCACATACTCTTCCTCAGTGCTTTAATTTCTGAAATTGACAGTTTATATTTTAAAGTAAGTGCACCAAAAATTGCACCTCCTATAATAATCTCCATTGAGGTATGAAATACGCCCACATGACCTACAAATGTCTTATATAGATACACACCAAACATCATAATTACACTAAATAGTACTGGTTTAAAGAGATTTTTGAAAAAGCCGCCAAGAAAATTACCTATTAGCGACTGTACCATCCCAAAATTTATGATTAAATTAATTAAGGTAGCTAATACCAATGCCCAGGCAACTCCAGTTGCCAATGCGTATTTTCCTAAGAAATAAATAAGTGGGATCTTTACGGCAAGTGTAGCAATGTTTAAATAAAACAACAGGTTTGGCTTCCCTTTTGAAAAAGCAAGTGTAAATAATGGGTGAGCAAGGCACATAAAAACACTAGCAATAACCATAATTTTTATCAGGCCAATTGTAGGATCCCAGCCAGGCCCATAAAACAAGGGGACAACACTGTCGGCAGTAATATATAAGCCAGCCAGCAATGGAATATTACAGTAACTTAGAAAATCAAGTATTTTAATGTAAGCGCTCTTCATTTGCGACGCATCTTCTTTCATCTTCGCTACAATCGGGTAAGCAACTTGCAAAACAATTGGATTTAACCTGCTAATTGGAAACACAGCTAGTTGGGTAGCTAATGTATAATAGCCAAGCAGCTTAATGCCTAACATACTTCCGATGAGCATATTGTCAGAATTGCTTTGTATAAAACCGACAATACCATCACCAAGATTATAAATTCCAAAACGAATATGTTCTTTGACCTCCTGGTATTTAAAATGCCATTTTACTTTAAATAAGTCCCTGCCAAAAAAAATCTGAGCAAGTGTCTTATACAGCTGCATAATCAGCTGTCCGTAAATGAGTGAATATTCTTTGAATCCATTATAGGCAAACAATATAGTAACAACTGTTGCGATGACGATGGCTGAAATATCGATTATTGCCAAGGTTTTAAAACGAAGTTCCTTTTGCATCAAAATCGAATAAATCTGGCCAAAATATACGATTAGGAAAAAAAGTGAAGCAACTTTGATAATTTGATCTAATCTAGGTTCATGATAAAAGTCAACGATTAAAGGAGAGCTTAAGTAAATAACGACGAAAATAAAAAAACCAAGAAAGAGGTTAAGAAAATATAGTGACGACAGGATGTTCTTGTCTTCCTCTTGTTTATAAATAATAGAATTGTTAAAGCCAAGATTAGTAAACATGCTAAAAAAGCCAATGATCATCGTACTAATACTAACAATACCAAATGCAGCTGGTTCCAATAATCTTGCTATGATCGCAATCTGTAGAAATTGACATACTGTTGAAATAACTGTAGAAATTGTAATCCATTTACCTCCGTTTAATGCCTTCTGCTTATTGCTCATACTTTATTATTATTTTTTTTTAAAAAATTTTATATCAATTTACAACAATGATTTTTGATAACCATAAATTGTTTGCTCCACAAAATTATTCCAGCTAAATTTTTCAGCTTGTTTAACTGATTTAATTGAAAGTTCAGCCCTTAAAGATTCGTTCTGATATAAGTTCAGCATCTGTTGAGATAAAGCTGTTCCATCTTTTGGATCAATTAAAATCCCAGCTTCCCCTACTACTTCTGGCAAAGAAGATGTATTTGAGGTGACTACTGGTAAACCACACTGCATAGCTTCTAATGGCGGCAAACCAAAGCCTTCATAAAAAGAAGGATAAATAAACCCAAATGCACCACTATACAGGTAGGCCAGATCGGCATCATCAACAAAACCAGTCACTATAATTCTGGATTTGAAACGATTCGCATTCTTGATAGCCGAAAATATAGGGTCGAAATCCCAGCCCTTACTACCAATTAAAACGAGGTTGAGATCATGAATTGCTTCTTGCTCCACTAAATGAATAAAGCTACGGATGATCTGATCGACATTTTTCCTGGGTTCTAAAGTACAAAGACTTAAGAAATAAGGCTGTTCTGCGATCCCATATTTAGATTTTACAGTTTCAATTTTTAATTGATCATCGATTTTATGGAACCGAGATCTTGAGGCAGCAAGATGGGTAACAAATACCCTATTTGGATCAATAGGATAATGTGTACACAAGTCATTTTTAGTTGAATTTGAAACACAAAAAAACCACCCTTCATTTATGGCGCTTTCAATAGCTACTGCCACTAAAGGTCTTTCGTTATTTTCAAAATATTCAGGATGTAAAATCGGAATTAAATCGTGAACAGTTAAAAAAGATTTCGTTTTATGTTGGTTAATCACAGCTTCTGGAATAGGCATATAAGGTGAGTGATAAACATCGCTAATTTTTAAAAGCTTTTCTAAATTAGTTTCTAATCGATTTATTGGCCACAAATTCAGTTGACGAGTCCTGTTCCTTACTTTCTCTATTAGTCTGTCCTTATTAGTGGGATAAATGATATGCTGGTCGTAATCTTTTTGTTCTTTTAAAAAAGAATTCGCATCTCTACTAAAGTTGGTTGCAATCAAAGACAGGTCGCAGTTCTTGCGTCCATCGATTCCTTTGACCAACTGATCAACAACTCTAAAAACACCTGTTCTACCTGTTGGGTTTGCATAAGCAGCTCCTAAAGCCATCGCATCTATAATGATTTTCATTAAGCCAGTGTTTTATACAAATTTAGCGTATGCCGAATACAATCAGCTAACGGAAACAATTTAATTCGTTCCGCTCCCTTGGATATTAATTCTTTCCTAATATTAGCGTGCATTAAAACAGAAGTAATCTGATGAATCAGATCTTCTTTACTGTGTTTACTGAAAAACACTGCAGCATCTCCCGCCACCTCTTTGAAACAGTCAATGTCACTTAGCAACACAGGGCATCGTGCTTTAAATGCTTCCAGAATTGGCAAACCAAAGCCTTCGTATAACGATGGATAAACAAACAGCACTGCATTTTGATAAAGAAAATTAAGCTCCTCATCAGTAACCTGCACATGCGAGACGCTATTTGTCAGTTTATTTCTAATCAACAGTTCCTGATCGGCGATTCCTAACGCCCCTCCTCCACTTAATACCAATTTAATTTCAGGGAATCTAAAGTTGATCTCTTTAAATGCCTCTATAAATAAATAAAAATTTTTGTAACCACTTCTATCACCTACAAATAATATGTATTGATCAGGTAAACTTTTTATATTTTGAAATACCAACGGTGTATCAATATCAATTCCATGATAAATAACACTAATTTTATCTTCAGAAACAGCACTTAATTCAAGGAGGTCATTTTTCGTGGTTTCAGAAATTGCTATTATACGATCAGCCTTTTCAATGTTAATTCGCTTCTGATAAGTCAGGGGATCGTTTGCCCAAAAATATTCAGGCAGTCGTTCATATGTCATATCGTGAATAGTAGTAACCATAGGCTTTTTAAGATCTTTTATAAAATAAGGATCATAATAAGTAGGATGAAAAATATCAAAGTCGTTTTTACGAAGTAGACGAGTACAATAAGCTTCATTTAAATTATAAATCCGTTTTCCCAGAATAGTTTTAGATAGTTTCCGGCCAACTGCATTATTGAAGGCTTGATATTCATCTTTAATGTAATGATTATCAGAATATAATAAACCTAATTGATAATCAAAATCAGGTTCATTTTTAATTTCCTGAATAATACTGGCAAAATAACGGCTTATACCACCATACTTTT
>Ga0247805_1000756_pt1 | contig 16268 bp, 14 predicted proteins | sample UWRJL044104R1_FD_180930 | JGI IMG/M metagenome (GOLD analysis project Ga0247805, IMG submission 180930) | Plant litter microbial communities from Arlington Agricultural Research Station in Wisconsin, United States - UWRJ-L044-104R-1 | ecosystem: Environmental > Terrestrial > Plant litter >... | reverse complement strand
CGCAAGCACGCGCTCGATGACGTCTTCGTCAGTAAATTTCTGGTCTTCAGTCATTGGTTTAACCTTAGTTGTCTGGAGTTCGATAAGTTTTGGGGATGACTAACGAGCACTACTTCTCTGGAACGCCGGAGAGCGAGCTCAAATTGCGGTCAATCCACGCGACCATTGCTGGTCAAGCTGTGGATCTGACGACGGCAAACGGGGTCTTTAGCCCTGAGCGCGTAGACGCCGGTACACGAGTGCTGCTTTCATCGGTTCCAGCACCTCCTCCGGGCGGACATCTACTTGATCTTGGTTGCGGCTGGGGCCCAATCGCCCTCACGCTCGCTACTGACTCCCCCCACGCTACCGTCTGGGCGGTGGATGTCAACGAGCGAGCCCTCGATCTCGTGCGCCGTAACGCAGAACTCCTGGGCCTCACAAACATCAACGCGGTACTCCCCCAAGATGTTCCCGTGGATGTCGCATTTATGACGATCTGGTCAAACCCGCCCATCCGCGTGGGAAAGAACGAGCTGCACGCGATGCTCACGCAGTGGCTGCCGCGCCTCGAGCCCGGTTCTGACGCCTGGCTTGTGGTGCAGAAGAACCTCGGCTCGGACTCGTTGCACCGGTGGATGGATGACACGTTTGCGTCGTCGTTGACGACTACGCGTGCCGCTACTAATAAGGGGTATCGGGTTTTGCGGGTGCGGAAGCGCTAGGTTGCCTCTACTTTCGTAATCCTGATTCTCCTAGTTGCGTTCTCCCTGGACCAGCGGGCGCGGACTTTGCGCGGGAGCGCAATCAGAGAGAGACAACGTAGCTGAGGTTTGCGCCCCGTTAGCGCGATCGCGTTCCAATCCAAACTGTTCGAGCTCAAGTCACCGATAGCCGGCACAAACAGCATTTGATGCGACTAGTCCGTACCGGAAAGTCGATCGCTGCTGTCAGCTATCCGTTTTTGCCACGAGGCTCTTTCTGGATTTGGGCGAGACGCTCGCAGGGAAGCCCTACAATTTGCTGCGCTCGACCGACTCGACGGCACTGAATCACGAACTCGATCCCTCGCAATTCGACAACTAGCCGGCTCGTTCGAAAGTTCTGAACGGCGAACCAAGCAGGGGCGATGTACAGTTCTCCTACTTGTTCCCTTTGGCTCGATTGTGAATGACGCAGAGCATCTCGCAGTTGTCGAGATCGGTGGCGCCACCCTTGGACCATGCCGTCACGTGATCGGCTTCCATCTCGTCCATCTTATAAATACGAGTCTTGTTGGAGTTCTTGCCTATCGCACAAAGCGCACAATTCGAAACGCCACGAATCCTGCCGTCTTGAGTCTGCGCTTCGTAGGCGAGCCCTTTGGTCGTCTTGTCAAATACCCGTACGGACAGCAACCGAGTCTCAATTTCGCCACCCAACACAAACTCGTAGATCCCTTTACGGGATCCGACAGCGTCATCGTGCATGAGCTTGGTCACTTGCGTATCAATCGACGCTGCATCGAACGTGGTCGAACCATATAGCTCGTACAAGCGGCCCCACTCGATCCCTCTCATCTCCTTGTCGGGTGATCTAAGGAAGACGCTGCTGATCCATTCGATAACCGTGTCGAAGTAGGTCTTGAGCTCGACAATGTTGTCGTCATGACGACTTTGAGCGAGATACGCATCGAGAGTCATGTTTCTCGAGGAGGCCACCCAGCCCAAAGCGACCTCAAGAATTTCTTGACGCTTAGGATTTCCCAAAACATATGAGGACCACTTTTGCAGATTGGCGTTGTTCGAGTTGCTGTACTCCGCTTTGGCCATGGTCACAAAAGGGCCGGAGTAGATTGCGTTCAACAGCTCTTGGTTATTCAGCGGAACACCAGCGATGTTGATGGTTTGGAACCAGTCCTTGATCTCGGTTTCAGAACCCTGGCATTCGAACACCAACAGGGGGCTCTTTTTCAAAAGCTCTTTGAGTTCCGGCGGTAACGACGAGAACGTCTGTTCCTTGCCGTCAACTAATATCGCAAATTTGCCTGTAATAAATCGGCCGATGCTGGTGATGCGCTGTTGGCCATCAAGTACTTCAAAATTACTTCCGTTTACGTTGAAGTAGATCAGTCCGAGCGGGTATTTTTTCAAGAGAGAGTCAATTACCGCTACATCCCTGTTGTCCTCGCCATAAATGTAATTGCGCTGATACTCGGGCTGAATTACCAATTTGCCAGACAATCCGTAGAGGCCCTTTTGCTCCGAATCGCTGAAAACGAATCCGTCGAGTATCTCTTCGACTGTGTACTTTCTGAGCTCAGTTTTCACGAGTATTCCTTTCGACGTATGAGGATTCGGGCGTACGTAGCAACGTAATATTCCCCGTCTACGACGTAATAGGTCTTGTCTTTCGGAGGCTCGGAAACCTTCAACGCTGGCTGGTCATTTAGTTTCGTGACGAGAGACTGAGCCCCGGACGAACTCACTTGAGACTGTCGCGGGTATGTCTTCGTTGCCGCGCCAAACCAGCCTTGGCTATTTCCGACGATCTCAAACTGCTCGGGATTGAACTTGTCAAGAAATGACTTGGGCACGCCCATCACCCCCTCGTAGTCACTCGGTATCGCGTCAGTGAACGGGACTTCAATTGCATCGAAATTGTCATACTCCGAGTAGCCCACACCCCGAATCTCCTTGTGTTTGCTGAATTTGATGTTGTCCTCCATCGTCATCAGTTGAAGTGCCTCGTGGCGCTGGCCGTGTTCAATGTTCGTAAACCAGCTTGAGTTTCCCAGACGCGTGTAGTCGTGCTTCTCGTCGGAAGGGTAGCCGAGCTTCTCGGCTTTAAGACGATCAGACTCGGAGACAGTTGCCCCTTTCGGTACGCCAAATACCATGTCCGACGCGTTAGCAGTGGCACCCTTCCAGAGTTGGTTGTCACGTATTAGCGGAAAAACGTCCTTATAAGTCACTGCGTTGCCGTTGCCGATTACCGAGAATTTCTTGTCGGCTTGAAAGATCCAGGCCATGAATTCCCGAAACAAACTGAACGGCGGATTCGTGATCACGATGTCGGCCGAGTCTCTGAGAGCAGTTACTTCGTCGCTGCGGAAATCGCCGTCGCCTTCTAGGTACTCCCACTGAAGAGCGTCAATATTGACAACTCCGTCAGTGTTCATGTCACGCCGCTCGAGAATGAACTTCTTTCCGTTGAGTCTTGCTTTCGTTGGATCGTATTGTGGATCTGCAGCCTCAAACAATGTCGGTGCGAAATACTTACCTGCGGGGTTACTGTCAGGCGCGTAGGAAGTAGAGATAAGCGCGCGCAGGCCATAATCGACAAAATGAAGGGCAAAGAACTTGGCGAAGTTGCTCCACTCCGGGTCGTCGCATGGTAGCAAAACCACTTTGTCTCGGAAGACATCGGGTTCATATTCGAGATAAGCGTTCATCTCACGTTCGATGTCCGCCCATTGCGTGTAGAACTCGTCATTCTTCGCACTCTTGGCGGCCGATAGTTGGCTATTTGCCGACGAAAAAGTCATTGTTACTTTCGATCAAGTTGGGCTCTACGCCATGGACTGGGCGCTCGTGCGTTGCCAGCATATCTGTCGAAAATTCAGCGAATGAAAAGCAACGCCCGCCGATCATTTCGAGGTGTGCCGCAAGTGAGCGAAGTCAGAGTCACTCTCGATGTCGACGCCCCATAGTCACACACAGACGGTGGAAACCCTCGGATGCTTCGACGCGCGCCATTCAACTGTTCGGGCGAACGATATGCGGGTTCGAAAACTTGTCCATCTACTCGTCGGCCTTGCACTCAACCAACTTCGGCAACTTAGCTTTGATCACAAGCACGACCATGCCAGAGGCGAGCACGATGAAGTCCCTCCCGCCCATCATCGCGCCGAAATGGTGGCCGGGCCGAGCGGTTAGATGACGATCCGGCAGGGGCGGTCGAGAATGCCGTGCATCGCATCGAAGATCTCGCGCCCGGACACGACCCCGGCACGTGGTTCGAGCGGCAATATCGGCGGGTAGGGCCAAGATGGTCACATGAAGACTGACGTCTACACGCCGATGACGGCGTTCCACTTGCCGCAACGCTTGGTAGTTCCTCTATTCCAGCGACCCTACGTGTGGAATGAAGAGGAGCAGTGGGCCCCTCTTTGGCAAGACATTCATCGAACTGCCGAGCTTCACCTTGCCGACCCCCATAGCAACGCCACCCACTTTCTCGGCGCTGTCGTGCTGCAGGCAGATGAAAACTCACATGGCCGCATCCAGACCAGCAATGTCATCGATGGTCAACAACGCATCACCACACTCCAACTCCTCATGGACTCCGCGACTCTCGTGCTCGAACAAGTAGGCCTTGACCGGCTGGCCGGCGAGCTTTCCATGCTCACCCATAATCCCAACAATTTTGTCCCCACGGGAGAATCCGCTCTCAAACTGCGCCACACGAATCGTGACCGAGCCGCATTCGATGAGGTCATGGATGCCGAGCCTCCCGTTTCGTACGCGAAACTGCGCCATTCCTCATCGCTAATTACTCGCGCGCATGAATACTTCTCGGCAGCAATAGATACGTGGCTGAAAGTCGAGCCGCTCGACGTCGAGTCTCGGGCCCAAGCGTTGGTTTCTGCCCTTTCACAAGGGCTTCAACTCGTGATCATCAATCTCTCGGCCACGGAGAATTCACAAGAGATTTTTGAGACTCTAAACGCGCGGGGAACACCTCTAACCTCTGCTGATCTCATCAAGAATTTTGTGTTTCAGAAGCTAGGCCTTGAAGGTGTCGACACAAGTCGGGCCTATGTCGAGGATTGGCCATTTGACGACAAGTTCTGGGAAAAAGAAATCAGCGTAGGTCGCTACTTAACTAGTCGAAGCTCGCTGTTTTTCAATCAGTGGCTCGTCTCGAAGACTGGTTCAGAGCTCAGCCCGAATTCGACGTTCACACGATTCAAAGCGTTCGTTGATCACGAGACCACCGTGCCGATGAGCGAGCTACTCAGGCAACTCGGCCGACAGGCTAACTACTACCGGGAATGGACAGAAGCGGCCGCAACACCAGACCGGCAGCTGACAGTGGTTGAAATGGCGGTCTACCGAATGCAAGCAAACAACATCGAGTTGTTGAAGCCTGTATTGCTCTGGCTCCATGAAGACGAACGTGGTGTTCCCAGCTCGGTTATTGATGAAGTAGTCGCGTCGATGGAGAGTTGGGTCGTCCGACGCCAGCTTCTGAGGTTGACGAGCTCAGATCTCGGCCGCATCGTGGCAGACCTCATTCGAACTAACCGTGACGCGCCAGCGGCAGAGCTCGCGGATCGAGTTAGCTCACAGCTCTCCCGCCTCAGCGCAGCAAGCACATATTGGCCGAGCGACGGAGACGTTCGAGATGCACTCATCACCGAAGCTGTGTACCGGCGTTTTAATCGCGGCCGTCTTCGCATGCTTCTCGAAGCAGTCGAGAACCGACATCGAGCCCAGACGAACCAGCCGCAAGTTCCTCGCCGCGGCTACCCGATCGAACACGTTCTTCCTCAGAAGTGGGACTCGCACTGGCCCGTCGACGGGCTAGAAGCTGAACAACAGCGAGCTTCGCACGTGCATCGCCTAGGAAACTTGACGCTCTTGACGAAGACATTGAACTCAAAAGTCTCAAATGGGCCATGGGAAAAGAAGCGGGATGCGTTCCGCGAACACGACACACTCTTGATCACCAGCCGACTTCTCAAGCAGGCATCTGAGTTGTCCTGGGGTGAAGACTCGATCAGACATCGGACTACTGGGCTAATTGATGACTTGCTCGCTATCTGGCCGGTTCCTTTTGGTCACACCGGTCAAGTACTCGACCCACAAGAGAAGGAACCCGACTGGATTGAGGTGAAGGATCTGGTCGTAGCTGGTCTACTCGCACCCGGAACTGTCTTGCAGCCCCGTCCTGGGCGTTGGGAAAACAAGGACGCCGTAGTCCGGGCCGACGGGCTCATCGAAATTGATGGGCAGACCTTCGAAACACCATCGGGAGCGGGAAAACATGTTCGCGGCGGGTCGACAAACGGCTGGTACTTCTGGCGGCTCGCCGATGGAAGAACGCTTAAGGACGTTCGCGCCGCGTACCGCGGAGAGAAACCACAAGAGTCCGACAGGTTCGATTGGTCAACGCTCCACGCAGTTCTCGAAGCTATACCTACAGGGCACTGGACCACTTATGGTGACCTCGCCAGCGTCGTCGGGACGTCCGCGCAACCGATCGGTAGTCACATCACGGGGTGCGTTCAGTGCGTAAATGCACATCGCGTACTGAAATCCGACGGCAGTGTCGCTTCGAACTTCGCGTGGACCGACGCAGAAGATGATCGCGACCCTGCTCAGATGCTGGAGTCAGAAGGAGTACTGATTGCTAATGGGCGGGCAGACACACGACAGAAACTTTCAGCCGACGAGCTCTCCGAGTTGATCGCCAGTTAGTTCGTTTTCGCCTTCAAACTAATCGGTCGGCATTCGGAAAGTTCCCCACTCCGAGCGCCCGAACCAAGTGTTCGACCCGCGCTTGGTCGGGCATCGGCCAGTAGAAATAGGACGGTTCGAAAAAGGCATGGAGTGCACCTGTCGCACCGAGTTGCCCCAACATGTCTTGTGGCGAAACGATCAAGATCCCAACCGCTCGAAACACGTGTGCGCTCTTGAGAATCCCTTGATCACGGGTGAGGAAAACGTGCACATTTGAGTCCAGGGCTGATTCGACAAGTAGGCGGTCGTTTCCCGCGGGCACACTCCCCAGTAGTTGCGTCTTTACCTTCGAAGGCAACTCTCTCGTGCGGCTTTCCGGATGCTCCTCAGTCCACACGCTCGAGTGTTGCAAAGCGTCTTCAAACGCCCTCATCGCATGGCTCCGCGCTTGCACACGGTCTGCCGACAGCGCCTTCTTCTTCGAGTCTCGAAGCGTCGGGGGCAGCAGAATGAAGTCGATGTCGCGTGCAACCCACACCGCAATGAGGATCTGCAGGGCTTCTAGCTCCTCGCCATAGCGATCCTCGGACGGCCCGACGAGACCGTCGCCCTCCCACAACTTCGCCCCATGCGTGAAATAGTCGAGGAGCAAGTTGGTGTCCCAGGCGATTCTGAGTGAGCCTCTACCTTCACGTCCTAGAAACAACGACGGAGTTCGCTCGAACACGAAGTGAGGCCCTTCAGGCGCGACATTGCCTATGTCCGGCCACTTGTCGCCTAACCGAAAACGGGAAATCATCACTCGAACCAACGAAACGCCCCACGGCTCCAAGGCACCGAAGTGAAAGGCAAAGGGGAAGTCTGGGCTAGGCAAATTGGCCCTCCATGCTAGACAGCAGCGCCACCAACCCCGCCTCCCCCACAATCGGGATCCCGTAGTCGCGCGCCTTCTTCGCCTTACCCGACAGCGAGTCCGGGTCGGCCGCCACAACGAGCTTGACCTTCTTCGTCACTCCCGCCCACGGAACGAATCCGCGCGCGACGAGCTCACCGTGCCAGTCATCGCGCGGTCGCAGCATCTCGCCAGTGAGCACGACGAGGTCGCCGGCGGTGAGCGCAAAGGTGGCAACCGGAGCCTCCAGTAGCTCAACCGGGCGAAAGACCATTGCCGCCTCGATAGTCGCGGCCGGCAGACTGAGCGCCGTTCCGACCATCTCCAGGTCGCTGCGCTCGTCGTCGGTCAGCACTCCGTCTGCCCAGGCGACGGTCGTCAGCTGGCCGAAGTACTCAAGGTGCAGTGCCTCGCAGGTGGCGCGCCCGATGCGCTTCGACTCCGCGAGCGACACGAGCTCGTTCGCCTCGTGCGCCGAGATCTGGCGATCGAGCAGGCAGCGGTCGAGAAGAGCCAGGTAGTCGAGCTGTTCCGCCGGACCGGTGAAGTCGGGCAGCTTGACCGTGATGCGCTCGAGAAAGCTTGTGTGCCTTTCAGACGCACTGCGGCGTTCGACCCAGAGGACAGACGTCGGGGCGAGCGACGTGAGCTCGGCAATGAGGCCGGGCTCGCGCCATCCATTCCACATAGGAACACTGGCGAGATACGCCGACAGCAACTCGGCCGTAGCGCGCGCATCAACCGAGGCACGGTGCGCGTTCTCGAGGACGATTCCGTAGGCGTCGCAGCAGTCGGCGAGCGAGCGGCCGGCACCCGGAATGAACTCCCGCGCGAGCTGCATCGTGCACATCGGCGTGACCGAGAACCAGTAGCCGAGGCGCTCGAACTCCGCGGCGAGAAAACCCACGTCGAAGCTCGCGTTGTGAGCGACAAGAACGCGTCCGGCGAGCAGATCGATGAGCGCGGGTGCGATCTCGGCAAAAGTCGGGGCGTTGATGATGTCGGCGGCGACAATTCCGTGGATGCGCTGCGGCCCCAGGTCACGCGACGGGTTGACGAGCGTTTGCCACTCCCCCGTGATCTCGCCGTCGCCGCTCACGTGCACAACCGCGATCTCAAGCACACGGTCGTTGCGTCCGGTGAAGAGTCCGGTGGTTTCGAGGTCGACAACAGCGAATCCGGGATGCGACATAGAGATTCCTCATTTTTTCGGGGTACCTGAGGCTATCGATCAGAGGGTGGATGTCGCGGCCCCGCGTTCGGGGCGTCCACCCTTCCCCGAACCGGGGGTTCTGCCCGCCTGGCGCGCGCCGATAGCTTGGCGGCATGGACTTCTCTGACCCCACCACACCAGTCATCGGCGCTCTTGTTGGCACCGGCATCATCGGCCTCTTGATCACGCTTGCGTTCATTGCACTCGCGTTCGTAATCTCTGCCTTCATCACCGCGTTATGGGTGCGGCTGATCTTGGTGTTTATGCGCAAGGCGCTGGATCGCGAGTACGGGCGGATGCGAATGATCGGATACGGATTCGAGCCGGGGCGGGCGTCGCTAGCTCCGACTGGCCCGGCGACGACGCCACTCCGGAGTGGTGATGGACCGCGGGACTGGTAGCTCTAACGAGCCCACATTCGGCTCGCCTTTCCGTCCTGAAGTCGGCGTGGTCACAAACCACCTAGTTCTTCGATTCGACACGGGGATAGCTTCGTCATTGCGGCCACTACCGACATCTCGGTTCCGTCCAGGCGAAATAGCGCCTCACGTATCGATGCATCGACCACCGCGTGATCTACATCTGTGAGCCATATGGGTGCGACGCCGCGGTCGAAGAAACGCGCTGCTTCGCGCATCCGTTCATCATCGAAACAAACCACGCACTCAAGGTTGTCAGGCACTTCAACTGCTACCAATAGGTGTACACAAGACGAACGAAGTGCTAGTACAGTTCCATGTTTCACAAACGTCTTCCGAAAATCAGGATCACCGAGACCGAGGAAGTTGCTCTCGCCATCAAGGCAGGACTCGAGAAATGGAACGACCTGTCGCGTGCTCAGGTTGTAGAACGGTTAATTGTTACGGCAAGCGACGCGATTGTCGCAGAGCAAACGTCGGTCGAGAAGGCGGCCGAGAGGCGGGCTGCTGTAGAGCGAATGCTTGGTTCGCGGCCGGATTACCCGAAGGACTATTTGGAGGAGTTGCGCAAGGAGTGGCCCGAGTGATCTCAGCTTCGCTCGATCTGGTCTCGACAAGCTCGACCACCGATTACTAAGTAGCGACTAGCTCTACCTTGAAGCAGTCGGCGTTCTCTAGGAACGCCGCGTAGTAGTCGGAGCCGCCGGCGAAGGGGTGGCGGTCGGCGTAGAGGAGCGTCCAGCCGTGGGTTTGCGCCGCGGTCGTCAGCGCCTCGACCTCTTCAGGCGCGCCCGCGTGAAGGGCGAGGTGGCTGAGCCCGGGCAGACGGCGGTCGTGCGCACCGGAGGCGAGCTCGAAGACGATGTAGGTGTCACCGAAGAGGTAGCTGACTCCGGCGGGCCACTCCTGGAAGAGCTCATAGCCGAGCTCTGTGAGGAGCCAGCCCCAGGTTTGGAGGGCGACATCCAAGTTGGGGACTCGGAGTTCTACGTGGTGGAGTGGGCCGCGCATTTTTGGCTCCTTAGATCTCGGCTTCGCTCGATTTGGTTTCGACTTCGCTCAACCAGCGGGGCGGGAGGTCTCGACAAGCTCGACCACCAACTTTGGCTCGACCACCGGGGCGGCTAGACGGTCAGCGAACCCTCGTAGACAAGCTCAGCGGGACCGGAGAGGGACACGTGCTCTCCGTCTTCTGTGGGGAACATTCTTACACCGACCACACCACCGGGCACCGTCACGCGCCACTGGTTGGGAGCCCCCGCGCCGGCCCAGTGACGAGTGGCGAGGGCTGCGGCGGCGGCGCCGGTACCGCAGGAGAGAGTCTCGCCGCTTCCGCGCTCGTGAACGCGCATGCGGATGTAGCCGATGCCGTCCTTTACCATCGGGTCGGCGGGCACAACGAATTCGACGTTGGCCCCGTCTTTCGGCGAGGGGTCGAGCTGCGGGATGTAGCTGAGGTCGGCGCTGTCGAGCTCCTCGTCGGAGGCGAGCGCGACGACCACGTGCGGGTTGCCGACGTTGATGCCGAGGCCGGGGCGCTGCACAGCGAGGTCGCGGGCGCGCACGAGGGGTTCGCCGCCGTCGAGACGCCAGCGTCCGAGGTCGACCTGAAAGCCGGTGAGGTTGCGCTGCACGTCACGCACACCGCTGCGCGTGCCGATCGGCAGCGTCTCGCCCGGCTCGAGCTGCGCCAGACCGTTGTCGATGAGAAAGCGGGTGAACACCCGGATGCCGTTGCCGCACATCTCCGAGACCGAGCCGTCGGCGTTGTGGTAATCCATAAACCACTCGGCGGCGGGGTCTTCCGCAAGTGCTGCCGCGCCATCCATCAATGAACGTGACCTGACGGCGCGCAAGATTCCGTCTGCCCCAACACCGAAGTGCCGGTCGGCGATGACAGCCATCTGCGCGGGGCTGAGGTCGATCTCGCCGTCGGGGTCAGCGAACAGCACGAAGTCGTTGCCCGTGCCGTGGCCTTTGGTGAAGTGGATGGTGGTGCTCACGAGCTAAGCCTAGCTTTCGCGGCCGGGCGATTCTGGCGCGGCGGTTCGGTGCAGCAGCTCAGCGCAGCGGTGACCCGACAACGTCGAACTGGAATCCACCGAACTCCCCCGACAACAACGGACGCGCCGCTGCAATCGACTCCTGCACCTCGGGCAGGGCGAGCGACGCCTGATGTGCCTCGGCGCTCTCCCACAGTTCGACGACGAACACCGTGTCGGGCTGCTCGTCGTTCACGCCAACCTCGTAGGCGAGGCAGCCGGGCATACCCGCACTGTGCTTAGTCAGGTGGGCGACGAGCTCGTCGCGCTTGCCGGGCAGGGCACCGAGGGTTCCTAACGTTGGCGAATGTCATGGCGTCACGGTACCGTTTGCTGCCGACACGCGCGCCATCGCCTTCGCGAGGCGCTCGGGGTCGTCGCCGTCGAGCCACTCCGTGCCCGGGTAGCGCTTGAACCAACTGACCTGGCGCCGTGCGTACTTGCGGGTGAGCGCCTGCGTCTGCTCGATCGCCTCGGCTTCGGTGAGCTCACCGTCGAGCTGGCCGAGCGCCTGCGCGTAGCCGATTGCGCGCGCGGCAGTCACGCCGAGGCCGGCGGGGCGCAACGCAGCCGCCTCCTCCACAAGGCCGTCGCTCCACATGTTTTCCACGCGTTTCTCGAGCCTCGGGGTAAGAATCTCACGCGACGTCGTCAGCCCCAGCACGGTAAGCGGTCGCCAATAGGCGTTCTCGTCGGGCAGCCCCGACCCAAACGGCTTGCCCGTGATCGCGATCACCTCGAGCGCGCGCACGAGGCGGCGTCCATTACTCGGACCGATGGATGTCGCGGCCGCCGCATCGAGCCCTGCGAGCCGCGCGTGCAAAAGCCCCGGTCCGCGTGCCTCAAGCTCGGCTTCGAGCGACGCCCGCACCTCGGGATCGGTGCCCGGAAACTCGAAGTTGTAGATGACGCTCGAGACATACAGCCCGGAGCCTCCGACGAGAATCGGCGTCGCTCCCCGTGACTCAATTGAGGCGATTGCCGCGCGGGCGTCGACCTGAAACTGGGCGACGCTGGCTTCTTGCGAAGGCTCGAGCACGTCGAGCATGTGGTGCGGAATCCCCCGCCTCTCCTCCACAGGCAGCTTCGCCGTGCCGATGTCCATACCGCGGTAGAGCTGCATGGCATCGGCGTTGACGATCTCCGCCTTGCCGCCGTGCGAAGCGAGGGCGTCGGCGATGTCGAGCGACAGGCCCGACTTGCCGGTGCCCGTGGCACCGACGACGACTACGAGCATGTGCTTAGCGCTGGCCGTCGGTGATGTCGTAGATGGGGATGGTCACACTCGTAGGCGGGCCGACGCGCAAGCTCGGAAGCCCGAGTGAAACGGTCTTGGCTCCCCCGGTGCTCGTCGGCGAAGGAACAGCGCACGACTCAGCCTCTGCGCGATCCCACGCGTCACCCGAGCGGGTGCGGCGAACCTTCAGCGGTGTGCCATCCGAGTCAGCGACGAGGTGGAAGGTCGATGCCTCGGTGATCGTGACAGTGACAACGTCGCCGGGGCGAGGGATCGCACTTCCTGCGGGAACCTCGAAGTGCACAAGCCGCGAGTCTTCGGCGCGGCCGGAAAGTCTGTGGGTAGTGCTCTGCTTCTTGCCCTCTGTTGAGGAGACGAGCACGTTGACGGCGGTGCCGACGAGCTTCTGGTTCTCTTCGCGCGTGATGTGATCCTGCAGGGCGGTGAGGCGTTCGAACCTCTCCTGCACAACGGCCTTGGGAATCTGGTTTTCCATCTCGCCAGCAGGGGTTCCCGGGCGCACCGAGTACTGGAATGTGTACGCCGTTGCGAAGCGCGACTCCTCGACGACGCGGAGGGTCTCCTGGAAGTCCTCCTCGGTCTCACCGGGGAAGCCAACGATGATGTCGGTCGAGATCGCCGCGTGCGGCATTTGCGCACGGACGCGCTCGAGAATTCCGAGGAACTTCGTCGAGCGGTAGCTGCGCTTCATCGCCTTGAGAATCGCGTCGGAACCCGACTGCAGCGGCATGTGGAGCTGCGGCATCACGTTCGGGGTCTCGGCCATGGCGTCGATGACGTCATCGGTGAATGCAGCGGGGTGCGGGCTTGTGAAGCGGATGCGCTCGAGTCCCTCGATCTTTCCGGCGGCACGCAGCAGCTTCGAGAAAGCCTGACGGTCACCGAACTCGACACCGTACGAGTTGACGTTCTGCCCGAGCAGAGTGACCTCGATCGCGCCGTCGTCGACGAGAGCCTGAATCTCGGCCAGCACGTCACCGGGGCGACGGTCTTTCTCCTTGCCCCGCAAAGCCGGAACGATGCAGAAGGTGCACGTGTTGTTGCATCCAACCGAAATCGACACCCAGCCGCTGTACGTCGACTCGCGCTTCGTCGGAAGTGTGGAGGGGAAAACGTCGAGCGCTTCGAGAATCTCGATCTGCGCCTCGTCGTTGTGGCGCGCGCGCTCGAGCAGGGTCGGCAGCGCACCCATGTTGTGCGTGCCGAAGACGACGTCAACCCAGGGAGCCTTCTCGAGGATGACGTTCTTGTCTTTCTGGGCGAGGCAGCCGCCGACCGCGATCTGGAGTCCCTCGTGGTTGCGCTTGACCTCGGCGAGCATGCCGAGGGTTCCGTAGAGCTTGTTGTCGGCGTTCTCGCGCACGGCGCACGTGTTGATCACAACGATGTCGGCCTGGCCGCCATCGGACTTGACGTATCCGGCCGCTTCGAGCGAGCCACTGAGGCGCTCGGAGTCGTGCACGTTCATCTGGCAACCGAAGGTGCGCACCTCGTAGGTGCGGATCTTCTGGGCGACGTCAGTCAGGGTGGGTGCTTCAAGCAGGCTCATGGTGGTGTCAATTGTAAGTCTGGATGTCGCGGAGCCGGTGCTGGCGCGGCCTACGGCCGCCCGACCTCGCGCACCCGAGCGCTTTTCGGACATGCAAGGCGAAAGTTTTCCACTCGCGCGTCCGAAAAGCGGTCGTGTGCGACGGGTTGCGGCACTCGTGTGTTTGGGTGTGCGCGTCATGAGGTGTTGCGCCCTCTCGGGAGCAGAAAGTCCTCACGAGGTGCACGCCTCGACGCGCGACCTCATGAGTTGCGCGGCATGCATCCTGTGCCAGTTGCGGCAGCCGAGCTTCGGGAGGCGCAACCGGTCCGCGGCGTGCACCTCATGAGGTGATTCCGGCCCCGAGTGCCAAAAACACCTCACGAGACGCACGTGGGCGCGCAATACCTCACAACACGCGAGGGAAACCAGTCGGGCTGGCTGGGTGTGGCTGCCGGGCTGCCAGCGCAAGCTAGCTAGCAGCCCAGCGCTGCTAGCTGAAGCGCGGGCCGCTTCCGGAGCCGGCACCATCGAGTGCGGCCTTCATCGCGGCGGAAAGCACGGAGCCCCCGTAGCCGCGGCGTTGCAGGTAGGCGCTCAGGCGGCGCTTCGCCGTTTCCTGGTCGTAGGAGCGCAACTGGCCCGCCCGCTTGACCGCGACCTCGATTGCACGCTCGAGTTCGTCATCGGCGTCGAGGGTTTCGAGTGCACCGGCGATTGCCGAGTCGTCGACCTTGCGGCGGCGCATCTCTGCTGCGATCGCGGACTTGCCGAGACCTTTGCGCTCGTGCAGGGTGCGCATGAGGTTTTCGGCGAGCTGTACGTCGTCTAGGAGTCCGGCGCCTTCGAGGCGCGCGATCTCGGACTCGATGTCTTCGGGCTCGAGTTCGCGGCGCTCGAGCAGCTGCTCCATCTCGCGTGAGGACATTCCGCGGCGGGCGAGAGCGTTGAGGCTCACGTTGCTCGCGCGACGCTCTGACTTGGTCTCACCGGTGTTCGCCGGGATCACGACCTCGGGAACGTCGGGGTTCTCGATGAAGTTGGGGAGGTGGCGGAGGTTGGATTTGGGGGCGGGGGCTGCTGCGGGTTCGGATCTCGGCTGCGCTCGATCTGATCTCGGCTGCGCTCGATCTGATCTCGACTCCGCTCGATCAACGAGAGGGGCTCGATCATCTGGCTCGACGTACCAGCCGTCGGTGTCGGGAGATCTCGGCTCCGCTCGATCTGATCTCGACTGCGCTCGATCAACGCTGGGGGCCTCCGACGGCTCGGCGGGCGCCGTCGCGCCAAATAGGTACGTGACCTTGGCCAAGCCGTCGGAGGACAACCGCTACTCCCCTACTGCTGTGAGCAGCTCAGGCTTTGCGACCGGAACCGTCGGGCCAGCTGCGGCCGCTGCTGCAGCCGCTGCCTTTCCAGCCTTCGTGGTGGGCGCGGGAGCCTTGACGGCTGCAGGCTCACCACCGGAGGCAGCAAGAGCCTTCGCAGCAGCGGCCTGGTCGGCCTTGCCTTCGATACCGATTCCGAGCTTCGCCATGATGCGACGCTCGATCTCGAGAGCGATTGTCGGGTTGGCGAGCAGGAAGTTGCGCGAGTTCTCCTTGCCCTGTCCGAGCTGGTCGCCCTCGTAGGTGTACCAGGCACCCGACTTGCGCACGATCTCGTGCTCAACACCGAAGTCGATGAGGCTGCCCTCACGGGAGATTCCGATGCCGTACAGAATGTCGAACTCGGCCTGCTTGAAGGGCGGCGCCATCTTGTTCTTGACGACCTTGACACGGGTGCGGTTACCGACGGCCTCTGTGCCGTCCTTGAGGGTCTCAATGCGACGGATGTCGAGACGCACCGACGCGTAGAACTTGAGCGCCTTACCGCCGGCGGTGGTCTCGGGGCTTCCGAAGAAGACACCGATCTTCTCGCGCAGCTGGTTGATGAAGATCATTGTCGTGTTGGTCTGGCTGAGCCCACCGGTGAGCTTGCGGAGTGCCTGCGACATAAGCCTCGCCTGGAGGCCAACGTGGGTGTCACCCATCTCGCCCTCAATCTCGGCGCGAGGCACGAGCGCCGCAACGGAGTCGATGACGATGAGGTCGATCGAACCGGAGCGCACGAGCATGTCGGCGATCTCGAGTGCCTGCTCACCCGTGTCGGGCTGCGACACGAGGAGGGAGTCGATGTCGACGCCGAGCTTCTGTGCGTATTCGGGGTCGAGTGCATGCTCCGCGTCGATGAACGCCGCAATGCCGCCGTTGCGCTGCGCGTTGGCGATGGCGTGAAGGGTGAGCGTTGTCTTACCCGACGACTCAGGACCGTAGATCTCCACGATGCGACCGCGAGGCAACCCGCCGATGCCGAGCGCGACATCCAATGCAATCGAACCGGTGGGGATAACGGCTACGGGAGCCCGCTCGTCGCTGCCCAGTCGCATGACTGAACCCTTGCCGAACTGGCGGTCGATCTGGGCGAGTGCTGTGTCTAGTGCCTTCTCGCG
>Ga0247805_1000754_pt1 | contig 16279 bp, 14 predicted proteins | sample UWRJL044104R1_FD_180930 | JGI IMG/M metagenome (GOLD analysis project Ga0247805, IMG submission 180930) | Plant litter microbial communities from Arlington Agricultural Research Station in Wisconsin, United States - UWRJ-L044-104R-1 | ecosystem: Environmental > Terrestrial > Plant litter >... | reverse complement strand
AATCAGATGTTCAAAACCCGATCATTGCTGCGCTTTCCCATAATCCGGTCGTTAATCTGGTAAAAGATAAAGACCAGGCGGAGATCAAAACTGGTTTGGAAAAAGGAAATTTCGATGCCCTGATTAACATTAAAAAGAATGAAGCGGGTAAGCCTGCCTATATCGCAAATGTTCAATACACTTCTGCCTCGATTGACAAAGGAAGTATCTTGAAATCCGTTTTAAACAACCTGATGTATACGTTAAATACCAGGGACATCGTGCCTACGGTGGCGGAGATTAAAGAAAGTACTGTAGAAGGCAGAACCTACCGTACCATTGATTTCATTTTACCTGGCCAATTGGGCTTCTCTTTACTAAGTACAGGTGTATTTGGTACTGCATTTGTGTTTTTCAGCTTGCGACAGACCCTGGTGATCAAACGTTTTTTTGCCACCCCGGTAAGAAGATCGAGCATTGTTTTTGGGGAGGGTATAGCCAGAATTGGATTTGCCTTACTTGGCGCCATCTTCATCATCCTGATCGGACATTTCTTTTTTCATTTTACCTTAATTAATGGAGTCGTCACCGTTTTAAACATGCTGGTACTGGCCATTATCGGTCTCATTGTCTTTATGGGATTTGGATTTGTGGTTTCAGGTATCGCCAAAAGTGAAAGTACCATTCCTCCGATTTCCAATATCATTACACTGCCCCAGTTTTTATTATCAGGCACCTTCTTTTCTATAGATGCCTTTCCTACCTGGCTACAGCCAATCAGCAGGGCTTTACCACTAACTTACCTGAACGATGCCATGAGAAAAGTAGCATTTGAAGGCGCCGGACTTTGGGATGTCAAGCATCAGATCCTGATTATGATCATCTGGGGAATTGGCATCTATGCGGTAGCGGTTAAGGTGTTTAAGTGGGAATAAAAAATTAAATCAGACAGCACTACATTATTTTAAGGATTTGGGGCCTGATATGCAGCTTTATGTGAGCCCTTAGCAGAGTCGAATGTAAGCCTTACTTTCTCCGACTCTCCTCCTACTCTCGTCCGACAAAACTAAACCAATAGTTATACAAAAGCAGGAGCATATTCAGGCTATTTTCGGGCGTGCCATTACCTTCCTTACAGATCCCATAAAATTTGCCGGAGTTCTAAGATCTTTGCTGTAATTAAATAAAGTATTTACATAAAAAAACGTGAAAACACAAAAAATTTGTTTAGCCCCATCAGCACTCATTTTTTAACACGTAACTGTATCTTAACTAAGGCTTAATTCAAAAAAAATCATTATCAATCCCTAAAATTTAAAATTTATTATAACTTTGAGTATCGCTTAGTAATTGTAAATTTTACACTAAGCTAATTTCACTAAAAACCAATATTAAAAAATGAGTTTAATAATCGATGTTCATGCGCGTCAAATACTTGACTCCCGCGGTAATCCTACAATTGAAGTAGATGTAATGACAGAAAATGGTGTCCTGGGTCGCGCTGCCGTACCATCAGGTGCTTCAACTGGCATACACGAGGCTGTAGAGCTTCGCGACAATGACAAATCTGTATATATGGGTAAAGGTGTTTTAAAAGCAGTTGCCAATGTAAATGATAAGATTGCTGATGAATTGAGAGGAATTGATGTATTTGAACAAAATGCGATTGATAGCTTATTGATTAAATTGGACGGAACAGAAAACAAAGGAAATTTAGGTGCCAATGCCATCCTTGGCGTATCTTTGGCTGTAGCTAAAGCTGCTGCACAAGAAAGCCGCCAGCCTTTATACCGCTATATTGGTGGTGTAAATGCAAACATCCTTCCAATCCCAATGATGAACATCGTTAACGGTGGTTCTCACTCGGACGCTCCTATTGCTTTTCAGGAATTTATGATCATGCCTGTTGGCGCATCTTCTTTCTCTGAAGCATTAAGATGGGGTACCGAAGTATTTCATAACCTGAAAGCCATTTTGCATGACAGGGGTTTATCTACTGCAGTAGGTGATGAAGGTGGTTTTGCACCAACATTTGACGGTACTGAAGATGCTGTTGAAACCATTATCAAAGCGATTGAAAAAGCAGGTTACAAAGCTGGTGAGCAAATCTTTTTAGCATTTGATTGTGCTGCTTCTGAATTTTACAAAGACGGCAAATACGACTATACTAAGTTTGAAGGCGAAAAAGGAGCGATCCGTACCAGTGCAGAACAAGCTGAATACCTGGCTCAGTTAACTCAAAAATATCCTATCATTTCTATTGAAGACGGAATGGGTGAAGATGACTGGGATGGCTGGAAATTGTTAACGGAGAAAATTGGTGATAAAGTTCAATTGGTTGGTGATGATTTGTTCGTAACAAACGTAAAAAGATTACAAACCGGTATTGACAACAATACAGCAAACTCAATTTTGGTGAAAGTGAACCAGATCGGTTCATTGACTGAAACCATCAATGCGGTATCCCTGGCACAAACCAATGGCTATACTTCAGTAATGAGTCATAGAAGTGGAGAAACAGAAGATACAACTATTGCTGATTTAGCTGTTGCATTAAACTGTGGTCAGATCAAAACCGGTTCAGCTTCCCGCTCAGACAGGATCGCTAAATACAATCAATTGCTGCGTATTGAAGAAGAATTGGGTTCTGCTGCACGCTTTATTGGCAAAGACTTTAAATTTTTGAAGAAATAACCGGTATCCAAAGGAACCATAAAGACAAGGCGGAATCATTATGATCCCGCCTTTTTTTGTACAGGATTTTTCGGATTCAATAAGAACATACAGCCTTGTGCAGATATCAGTTTTTTTCCTATATATTTGTATCATGAATCGCGTATTAGATCTTGTCCGCAATAAATACTTCCTATCCGTAGCTGCTTTTGCAGTATGGATGTTGTTTTTTGACAGGAACGACATGATTTCTCAATATGAATTCCGGTCGCAGGTAAATAAGTTACAGGAAGAAAAGGATTTTTATACCAGAGAAACTGCTCAGGTAAAGAAGGACCTGAATGAGCTGAGTACCAATTTAAACACGGCTGAGAAATTTGCACGGGAAAAGTACTTCATGAAGAAAGACAATGAAGATGTCTTTGTCATTATAAAAGAAGCACCTAAAAACTAATATCCAAATTTGGGTAAGGTAAGCTTATACTTAACTACAACAACCCTCAAGGTAAATATGAAGGCGATCACAATAATGGTTGCTACATCTTGCTTTAAATTAAAATATTGAAGGCTAAAGTAAAGTATCCCACCCAGAATACAGGCCGTTGCATAAATTTCCTTGTGGAAAATTAAAGGAATTGTATTCAGTAAAGTATCCCTGATTACACCTCCAAAACAGCCGGTAATGGTTCCCAGTGCAACGCAAATACCCGGACTTAAACCAAACATAATTCCTTTTTGGATGCCCAGCATGGTAAACAAGCCCAGGCCCATAGAATCAAACAAGAATAAGGTGACTTTAAACTTTTTAACGTGTGTTTTAAAAAATATGGTTCCCAAGGAAGTCAGTAAGATCAGCAAACAATAATTTACGTCGCGCATCCAGGCTACAGGTGTATCGCCAAGTAACATATCACGTACCGTACCACCTCCAATGGAGGTTACAAAGGCAATGATGAGCACTCCAAAAGGATCCAATCGGCGCTGCATGGCCGCAAAAGTGCCAGAAACAGCAAAGGAAATGGTTCCAAGCGTCTCGATAGTCTCCATGGTACTGATTTGCATCCTCGTTTAGTTTAAATTAAATTTCGCCGTTCCGCTTTCTGAAAAACCATTCTGTAGCTAACAGTACCATAATCAAAGCAAACAGCCATTTGAAGTTAATCAATTCCTGGTATTTTCGGTCTTCATAACTTACGGTTTTAATTTGTTCATTGTTTTTGATTACCTGAGCCAGTTTACTTATATCCTGAGGCATATACATGGCAGCATTGGTTTGTTTGGAAATGGTATTTAACAACTGATGATTGGCGGCCGTTTGCTGATATTCTGCGATCAGTGCATGAACATAAAACATACCCTTTGCGGTGTATTTTTGATTGCCTAAAGTTGTGCTTGCCACATAAGAATAGCTACCTGAAGGTAAGGCTCCTGCATTAAGTTGATAGGCATTTTCTGTTCTGGAGCATAAAAAATTATAGGTTTTACCGTCCTGACTTTTGATATGAACAGTTACATCGGGTGTATTTACTGGTACATAACTATCGGTATACAATACCGCATTGATCAGTATGGGTTCATTTTCATCGAAAGCATTTTTGGTTGTATATGCCTTGAACTTACGCTTATCGTCTTTTACGGAAAGATATTGGATACTTTTAGAAATCAGATCGTTAAAAACAGAGGTTTCTTTTTGTGTCTCTGCTTCTGAGAGTTTCCACCTCCATAAACCCTCTCCTATCAGATAACCAGTTTTACGTCCATTGTCTGACATAAAAAACAACTGAGGATTCTCAGTATCGATTTTACCAATTCGCTGATTTAAAACCACCGTAGCATTTCCATTGAACTGTACCTTTCCGAAAGGCATGAGCAAGGGATCATAAGCCTCGATTTGCTTTACAGCCCGATCATCTAGATTGAAAGCTGTAAATCCAGTATTTACGTGACTGTAGGCCTCTTGTACTGTAGCATTGGCATTTCCGATATGAACCTCTTTTTGAATTTGATTGAACGCATTGAAATTACTTTGAGCGCCTAAAATATGCCAGGTGGAGACATTGGTAAATTGTAATTTATTCAAAAAACCTGTAGCATCATAGCTAACTGATGGCAATTGATATAAAACAACTAAGCCGTAGTCTTTAAGATTAACCGAATTCAGATCATCGCCCAAAGCAATTTTCACTTCGTAATTTTTATTTTGAGCAATCACCTGCTTTAATGCAGCAATATCTGGATGCGGACCCGCTGCAGCAATCAGAATTTTTTGCCTGGCATCTATAACTTCTATAAAAACACTTTGGGTATTGTTCTTCTCCGAAATCTCATGCGCTAGCGGGCTAAGGTTGATGGTATATTTTTGAAGTCCCAGCTTACTTGCTTTTAGCTTAACCTGTATATTTTTAACGAAAGCATCGTCACTGATCTGCACCTGTTCTTCAAATACATTACGACCATTATCAAGCACCGATAAAGTAGTATACATCCCTTTACTGTCAAATGCCTGTACCTGGATAGACAAGATAAATTCATTATTGAGATAAACCAGGTCATTGTAATTTATACTGGCGATCATGAGGTCTTTTTTAGCTACTGAATCGCCCAAGGCAATGGTATATACCGGAGCTTTTAATTTGTTCACCTCGTACAAAGGTGTCCCGCCACGATTAAAAATGCCATCAGTTGCTAAAATTACAGCCCCTACATTCCGGTTTAGATATGCATCATTCAACTGAGTGATCAGCTGGGATGCATTGGTTAATTTACCCTTGTAGCTAAAATCAAAACCCGGACTAACCACATCACTAAAATTATAGACTTTTACCTCATAGTCATCTTCCAGTTGTTTCGCCAGGTTTTTGAGTTTTTTTTCATATTGCTGTCTGTTAAACCCTGCAGGTTCAATGTTTCCTACCGAAATAGAATTGTCTTGTGCAATCAGGATGATTGGCTTTTCAAGGTCGTATGAAACACTTCTGATTAAAGGAAAAGCGAGCAGACAGCCGATCAGACCAAGAGCAATGGTCCGGATGGCAAATAACGCGTATCTTAAGCGCCGATCTAAATGTTCCGTTTTTCTGTACAGCAACCAGGCCAACAGTAAAGCTACCCCAAAACAGGCTACTAAAGATAAAGCCGTATACACTGTAAAGGAATCGCTCATACGCATTTGGGTAAAGATGCTAAATTTTAAAAAAATAAGCCTAATTTCAGATGCAAAACTTTTTTTTTCCGATAATATGAAAACCTGGACCAAAACCCTGTTATTCAGCATCATGACATTACCAGCATTAGCTCAATCCGGATTTAAAGCTCAACAATTGAAATTCGACCGCGTAAAAACGGCCTATGATGAAAAATGGTCTGGCTTGCAGAAGGAATTGAATGCAGCAAAATTCCAGGAAAATTTCAGCCTTTTTCTGGCTGCATATAAAACCGAGGGCAAATTGGAGGTTTGGCTCAAGGCCGCTGACCAGAATATATACAAACTGTTTAAAACATATAATTTCTGCGCACACTCAGGCACTTTGGGACCAAAAATTAAAGAAGGAGACTTACAAACGCCTGAAGGATGCTATGTCATCAATGCATTTAATCCCCAGAGCAACTTTCACCTTTCTTTAGGGATAAACTACCCAAATAAAACAGACCTGCTCAGGAGCGGCTCGCAAAGACCTGGAGGAGACATCTATATTCATGGCAATTGTGTAACCGTAGGTTGCATACCACTCACTGATGACAAAATCAAAGAGCTATACCCAATTGCAGTAGAAGCAAAAAACAACGGGCAACAACAGATTCAGGTTTATATTTTTCCATTTAAAATGACTGCGGCCAATGTGACGAAATACACCAAACAGTTTCCTCAGCAAGAGGCATTTTGGCGTAACCTGAAATCAGGTTATGATTATTTTGAAAAACACAAAACACTACCAGTGGTTACACAAGAAGGCACACAATATGCCTTTAAATGATAAAGCTTGTATCAATTGACTTTGACACAAGCTTTATTTATCAGTTTATTTCTGTTTTCTTAAAGCATACCACCGCAAACCGACAAAACCTGTCCGGTCACATAAGCGCTCATTTCTGAAGCCAGGAAGACACAAACATTTGCTACATCTTCAGTTTCACCAGCTCTTTTCAGTGGAATACCTTCTTCCCAACCTTTAACTACTTTAGGATCCAGTACATCTGTCATTTCCGTACGGATAAAACCCGGGGCAACTACATTGGTACGGATGTTACGAGAGCCCAGTTCTTTGGCTAAAGATTTAGAGAAACCGATAATACCGGCTTTTGAAGCTGCATAATTGGCTTGCCCGGCATTTCCCTGGACACCAACTACTGAACTCATATTGATGATAGAACCTTTACGCGCTTTCATCATCACCTTAGAAGCAGCCTTACATACGTTGAAAACGGATTTCAGGTTAACATTGATCACCTCATCCCAATTCTCTTCACTCATGCGCATCAATAAGCCGTCTTTCGTAATTCCCGCGTTGTTAACTACAATGTCCAGGCTACCAAAATCGGCGACAATGTTATTGATCAATTGCTCAGCTTCATCAAATTTAGAAGCGTCAGAGCGATAGCCTTTCACCTGAGTACCGAACGACTGCAACTCCTGCTCCAGGGCCAGACCTTTTTCAACCGAAGATAGATAAGTAAAAGCAACATTAGCTCCCTGTTCTGCAAACTTCTCCGCAATTTTACGCCCTATTCCTTTAGAAGCACCAGTGATCAGTGCTGTTTTTCCTTCTAATAATTTCATTATATCGTATTGTTTGGTTATTGATCTATTTAATTAATGCTGGCTCCTGCTGACTTAAGCAATGAAAACTTCCCAATCCCCAAATGATGTCTGTAGAATCGATTCCAACTACTTTTCTATCAGGAAAAACGTCTTGTATTATTTTCAAGGCTTTTTCATCATTTACATCTCTGAAAGTTGGCACAACGACCGCAGCATTAGCGATATAAAAATTAGCATACGATGCTGGTAAGCGCGTGTCTTCATGAATTACCGGTGAGGGCATTGGCAGTTTAACAATATTTAAAGCCTTACCATTTGGCAGACGCATCTGTTTAAGTGCTTCCAGGTTTTCCTGTAGCAGGATATAATTTTCATCCAGAGGATTACTTTCTACTACAGTAAGCACAGTATCTTCATTAACAAAGCGCGTGATGTCATCGATGTGTCCATCTGTATCATCACCTACAATGCCATCTCCCAGCCAGAGGATCTGTTCTGCACCATAAAACTGCAATAAATAATTTTCTATTTGTTCTTTATTTAGATGTGGATTGCGGTTTTCATTTAACAAACAAGCGGTAGTGGTTAAGATTGTACCTGCACCATTGAATTCAACAGATCCGCCTTCCATCACGATATCAGGCGTATACAAGGGCAAGTCAAAATGTTGTGCTATTTTAGTCGGGATCACATCGTCCAGATCAAAAGGTGGGTATTTACCACCCCATGCATTATAGCCCCAATCCACAACCGATTTTTGGGTACCATCGGCATTCAATAAAAATGCAGGGCCGTGATCGCGGCACCAGGCATCATTGGTTGGATTCAGATAAAACTCAACATTAGCCAGGTCTGCCCCAACTTTCTCCAGCTCTTGTATGGCAAAAGCTTTAGTTTCATCGTCGTTGATATTGATTCGTACCTTTTCGCCTTCAGCTACAATTTTTATAAACTGGCAATAAGGTTCGTATATGGTTTCAATTTTACCTGGCCAGGAAGCTTCTTTATGAGGCCAGCTTAACCAGGTTGCTTCGTGTTTAGCCCATTCCGCGGGAAAAGCATAGCCTGCTTTTTTTGGCGTATGGTTAAATATTACTTCGTTAAATGATGACATGCTCAAATCTTAAACGTTCTCTTAATCTTCGTCAATAAACCTTTTGGTGATCGGCTGATAAGAGTCTATTCTGCGATCTCTTAAGAAGGGCCAGTGTTTGCGGAAAAAATCAGATTCAGATAAATCCAGCTCCACAACTTTCGTCTCTTCCTCATCGTGCGAACCCAGGTAAAGTAACCTGCCCTGCGCATTGGTGGCAAAACTGCCGCCCCAAAATTTCATCGCTCCGTTCTGCTCAAGACCAACACGGTTTACACTTACAACTGGCACCCCATTAGCTACCGCATGTGAACGCTGAATGGTTTGCCACGCATTGTATTGGTCTTTATTTGTCTCTTCGTCCTGATCTGTTGCCCAACCAATTGCCGTTGGATAAAACATGATCTCAGCACCCATTAAGGCAGTTATACGTGATGCCTCAGGATACCATTGATCCCAACAGATCAAAATCCCGATTTTGGCAAATTTTGTCTGAAAAACCTTATACCCCAGATCACCAGGGGTGAAATAGAATTTCTCATAAAAAGCGGGATCGTCCGGAATATGCATTTTACGGTACTTACCCAAATAGGTACCGTCAGCATCTAAAACGGCAGTGGTATTGTGGTACAAACCAGCTGTGCGTTTCTCAAACAAGGAGGCAATGATCACTACACCCAATTCTTTTGCAATAACCTGTAAGGCATCGGTGGATGGGCCAGGGATAGCCTCAGCCAAATTGAAGTTTTCGTAATCTTCAACATCGCAAAAGTATAAAGAGGTAAAGAGCTCCTGTAGACACACAATTTGTGCTCCTTTTGCCGCTGCTTCCCTGATTTTAACGATTGCTTTATCTAAATTTTCTTGTTTATTATTGGTACAACTCATTTGTACCAATCCAACTTGTACTTTAGCCATTCTCTATCAACAAATAATTTGCTGCAAAGTTAGCCAAAAAAAATAAAAGATTGTCCGGGAATCAGGATTGTCCTCTTAAAGGGCTGCCTAGGAAGCGATGCCATCGCGATACTCCTGCTGCAATTCAAACAGACATTTGGCGCAAAGGCAGCCGTCATACAGTTCGCTAATGTATTGCACCTCATTTAAATCCAAATGAACCACACTACACTGGCATTTTGTATAGGAATTGGCTTTACACTCTATTGGTGTGCCGCATCGCTCGCAAGGTATGATTTCGTGTTTAGCCATCGAACTACAAATATACTAGAACTCAAAGAACCCCATTTCACAAATAAGTAAAATATTGTGCATTAAAAAAGGGAGCAAGAACTTAATCTTACTCCCTCAATATGTATCTGATTCCGGTAATTAACCTGAACAGCTAATGCAACCTTCTTCCATTGAACAAACTGGTCCCTCAACGATTTCTTCTGCACTTTGCTCAATATGCTCCGGAATTACCGGTTCCATATTTTTTCCAGCCTGATTCTCTACCGTAAATTTCACGGCCTGAGAAGCTGCTTGTGTACGCAAATAATACATACCTGTTTTCAAACCTTTTTTCCACGCATAGAAATGCATTGAGGTTAGTTTCGATGTATTTGGTGCATTGATAAATAAATTCAAAGATTGAGATTGACAGATATAAGCGCCACGGTCAGCAGCCATATCAATAATGCTACGCATTTTAATTTCCCAAACTGTTTTATACAATTCTTTGATGTAATCAGGGATTTCAGCAATATCCTGGATGGAACCATTAGCCAGGATAATTCTGTCCTTCATTGCTGGAGTCCACAACCCTAGGGCTACTAAATCCTTTAACAAGTGTTTATTTACCACAATAAACTCACCACTTAAAACCCTTCTGGTATAAATATTAGAAGTATATGGTTCAAAGCATTCGTTGTTACCTAATATTTGAGAAGTAGAAGCAGTTGGCATTGGTGCAACCAATAAAGAGTTGTACACACCGTCTTTAACTACTTTTTCACGCAGACTTTCCCAGTCCCAACGACCGCTATCAGGTTGTACATTCCAAAGATCAAACTGGAATTTACCTTTAGATAAAGGCGAACCTTCAAAAGTTTCGTACGGACCATGTTTAACTGCAAGATCATGCGAAGCAGTCATGGCTGCAAAATAAATGGTTTCAAATATTTCTTTATTCAGAATACGGGCACCTTCACTTTCGAAAGGCAAACGCATTAAAATAAAGGCATCGGCTAATCCTTGTACACCCAAACCTACTGGTCTGTGACGCATGTTGGAGTTTTTGGCTTCCTCTACCGGATAATAGTTGTAGTCGATGATTTTATTCAGGTTTACTGTAGCCTGGTAGGTTACATCGTATAATCTTTGGTGATCAAACTCACCATTGATCACGTACCTTGGTAAGGCCAATGAAGCTAAGTTACAAACTGCAACTTCGTCCTTAGCGGTATACTCGATAATTTCAGTACACAGGTTAGAACTTTTAATGGTACCTAGGTTTTGCTGGTTTGATTTGCTGTTGGCAGCATCTTTATACAACAAATAAGGGGTACCTGTTTCAATCTGCGAATCCAGAATTGCGAACCAAAGTTCTTGTGCTTTAATGGTTTTACGGGCACGACCTTCTTTTTCGTAACGCTCATATAGCGCTTCAAATTCTTCACCAAAGCAATCTGCCAATCCAGGAGCTTCATGCGGACAGAATAAACTCCAATCCTCATTTGCTTCTACACGTTTCATGAACAAATCACAAACCCAAAGTGCGTAAAACAAATCACGTGCACGCAATTCTTCCTTACCATGGTTTTTACGCAAATCCAGGAAGCTAAATACATCAGCATGCCATGGCTCTAAATAAATGGCAAAAGCACCTTTACGTTTACCTCCGCCCTGATCTACATAACGCGCAGTATCATTAAATACTTTAAGCATCGGTACAATTCCATTACTGGTACCATTTGTACCACCAATATAAGAACCCGTAGCCCGGATATTGTGTATGCTTAAACCAATACCACCAGCACTCTGCGAAATTTTAGCCGTTTGTTTCAGGGTATCATAAATACCTTCGATACTATCGTCCTGCATGGTCAACAAAAAGCAGGATGACATTTGTGGTTTAGGCGTTGCTGCATTAAACAAGGTAGGTGTAGCATGTGTAAACCATCGTTCGCTCATTAAATTGTAAGTTGCAATTGCACTTTCAATATCACCTTTATGGATACCAACAGAAACGCGCATAAACAAATGCTGAGGACGTTCTACTATTTGACCTTCCACTTTTAACAAGTATGATTTTTCCAATGTTTTGAAACCGAAATAATCAAAACCGAAATCTCTGTCATATATAATGGTACTGTCTAAAATGTCAGCATTCTTTTCAATGACTTCCCAGACATCATCAGCAATTAATGAAGCTGGTTTACCTGTTTTGGCATCGATATAGTTGTAAAGCATTTCCATCGTTTTTGAAAACGATTTGGTGGTGTTTTTATGCAGGTTTGATACCGCGATACGGGATGCAAGCAAGGCATAATCTGGATGCTTGGTAGTTAAAGAGGCTGCTGTTTCTGCAGCAAGATTGTCCAATTCAGAGGTTGTAACACCATCATACAAACCTTCAATTACCTTCTTGGCAACATCAATCGGATCTACAAGTTCAGCGTTAAAACCGTAGCACAGCTTTTCAATGCGGGCTGTTATCTTGTCAAATCTCACCGCTTCTTTGCGGCCATCTCTTTTTATTACAAACATATTTCTTAGGTATTTAGGTGCATATTATCTACAGTATAAGACAGCATCGGCACCAGTTATTCAAATATTTATCTATTTATGCCGGCCAGGGTATAGCCTGAAGCACTAAAAATCATCATCTAAAGAGAAAGCTGCGGCTTTGTCTTCCGTAGAAGTCAGCACACCGCTTTTCTGATAATCGCCTACTCTTTTTTCAAAGAAATTGGTCTTACCTTGTAAAGAGATCATTTCCATAAAGTCAAATGGATTGGTTGCGTTGTATATTTTTGCATAACCAAGCTCCTGTAACCATCTGTCGGCCACAAATTCAATATATTGCGACATCAATTTGGCATTCATTCCTATCAAAGCAACAGGTAATGCATCAGTAACAAATTCCTTTTCAATCTCAACAGCATCGCTGATGATGCCATGAACCTGCTCCTGGCTCAGTTTGTTTTTCAACATGCCATACAGCAGACAGGCAAACTCACAATGCGAACCTTCATCTCTTGAGATCAGCTCATTGCTAAAAGTTAATCCGGGCATCAGACCACGTTTTTTCAACCAGAAAATGGAACAGAAACTGCCGCTAAAAAAGATCCCCTCAACTGCTGCAAAAGCGACAAGGCGCTCTGCAAAGTTACCGTTGTCGATCCATCGCAAAGCCCACTCTGCTTTTCTTTTTACTGCAGGTACAGTATCGATGGCATGAAACAATCTGTCTTTTTCTTCAGGGTCTTTAATATAGGTATCAATCAGTAATGCATAGGTCTCGGCATGGATATTTTCCATCATGATCTGGAATCCATAAAAACAACGTGCTTCCGGAAGTTGAACCTCACTCATGAAATTCACTGCCAGATTCTCGTTTACAATACCATCACTTGCAGAGAAGAATGCGAGAATATGAGAAATAAAGTGTCTTTCACCGTCATTTAAATTGTCCCAATGTTTTTGATCGTCCGAGAGATCAATTTCCTCCGCAGTCCAGAAACTCGCTTCAGTCTTCTTATACATCTCCCAGATTTCAGGGTATTTAATCGGCAAAAGAACAAAACGATCTTTATTTTCTTTTAGTAATACTTCTTCTTCTTGCATAAGCATCTATTTAAGGTGGTAAATGTATATTGATTTAATAAAGCTTTAATAAATTCCAGCCGCTACGCAATCCATACCTAGTTAAACCTTTTGAAAGAACCGAAATTCCGACCGGCACTTTAAACAACTAAATATTAAATACTTAACAAAAAAACTGAGACTGTTTTATTAAAGAACTTTATGTAAACAAATATAAAGTCTGCACCCCGGATATGTAAACAATAGTTGTTAACAAGCTGGCGTTTTTATCAACACCAAAAGGAGAAATTGACACATTAATTACGCTCAAAAGTTGGTATTTATTTCTTTTACGCGTTAGGAAAATTAAAGAATTGGTGTTAATAAATTCAAGAAACTGACTATAACGGAGTTAAAGTTAAAAAAGACTAATCGGCATCCAGATGATAGCTGATTTCTACTTTGGAATGTCCTTTTCTATAAAATCCAAGTTCCTTTGCCGCTCCTTCAGAGAGATCAATGATATATTTTCTGGAATGCGGACCCCTATCGTTTACTTCTACATCAACTGATTTTCCATTGTCAAGATTGGTTACCGTAACAATGGTACCAAAAGGTAATTTCAGGTGTGCAGCAGTCATTTTTTTCCCCCGGTAACGAACCCCACTGGTCGTTCTTCGCCCTTCAAATTTCTTAGCGTAGTAAGTGGCATAACCGGTTTTTGTAATTTCTCTGGCTGAGGTAGTAACAGCAGATTTTGTATTTGTACTGGCGTATGTTTCTGGATTTTCTTCCGAGGATGGATTTTGGGCAAAAACCCCAAAAGACATCAACATACTACATAACAATAAACAATACTTCATATTTACCCAAGTTGGTGAACGGACAAACATAAGTAAACTAAGTAGTTAAAAACAAGAAGTGCCTAGTAAAATATCACCAGGCACTATACTTATATCATTGATAAATAAATTATTTCTTATCAGGCACAAAACTCATGGAGATGGAGTTCACACAGTTACGTGTATTTTTTTCTGTGAAGCCTTCACCAATAAACACATGCCCTAAATGTGCCTTACAATTTGCACATACAATTTCGGTACGCATGCCGTCAGCATCTGGTATTCTTTCCACAGCGCCTTTAATTTCATCGTCAAAACTTGGCCAACCGCAATGCGATTCAAATTTAGATTCAGAGCGGTATAAAGGAGCGTTACAACGCCTGCAAATATAGGTTCCCGCTTCCTTATTATTGAGTAATTTTCCCGTACCAGGATATTCGGTTCCTTTGCGTACAATTACATCTTCTTCTTCCTTAGTTAATTTATTCCAGTCCATCTTCTTTGTTGTTTTTGTTGTATTCTCTTTTTTGGGCTGTTGCGCACAAGCCATCAAACTGCTCAAAGCTAACAAGCCGGCAAACATAAATGTTTTAGTCTTCATTTACTGTAGATTATTTAAGCAATATACGCTGCAATATTGAGTTTGGTTTGCCTAAACCTAAAAATCAACATCATTGTATTGTAAAACCTGTTAACTTTGGGCAGCACAACCGTGACTGATATGGCCATACCTAAAGTTATTTATCAAACATTTAAAACAAACAAATTACCATTAATTAACAAAATCGCTGTTAGATGGTTGAAGTTTAGAAATAAAGATTATCAATACGAGTTTTACGATGACAACCGCATAGTCCAGTTTCTAAAAGAAGCATACGAGCCTGAAATACTCCAGGCTTACGAACGGCTAAACATCGGAGCTGCGAAGGCTGATTTTTTCCGGTATGCCATATTATACAAAAAGGGAGGTGTTTACCTGGACATCGATGCCTACGCACTTGGCTCACTCGACCAGATCGTCCGACCAGATGATGCAGCTGTCATTTCTAAAGAAAAATTCCCCAATATTTATGTGCAGTGGGCATTAATTTTTGAAGCTGAACATCCATTTCTGAAAAAAACACTGGATCTGATTATGTATAATATCCGCGAAAATACTTATCCACATAGTGTACATGGAATGACCGGCCCTACAGCTTACTCCCAGGCCCTACTTGAATGTATCGCAGCCGACCCCAAGGTAAAATACCGAATCTTCGGGCAGGATTACAATAAGAAGATCAAGCCCCGGCTACCCTTTAGTAAAATGCTGTACAAAGATTCGCAACACTGGAAGAAGATGGAAAAGACCACCACAGTACTCAAACCTCTATAGTGCACAAATAAAAAACTCCGATGAACGAATTCACCGGAGTTTTTAAATTATACAAGAAGATCTTTTGTAATGTTCTTATTTTTTCAATAGCGCTGCCATCGCTTCACCGATTTCAGCAGGACTTTCTACTACACGGATACCGCACTCAGCCATGATTTTCATTTTAGCGGCAGCAGTATCATCTGCACCACCAACAATAGCACCAGCATGTCCCATTCTACGTCCCGGAGGCGCAGTCTGTCCAGCGATAAAGCCAACCACCGGCTTAGTACCATTTTCTTTGATCCAAAGCGCTGCTTCAGCTTCCATTCCACCACCAATTTCACCAATCATGATGATACCTTCAGTTTCAGGATCGTTCATCAACAGTTCAACCGCTTCTTTAGTAGTAGTTCCGATAATTGGATCACCACCGATACCGATTGCAGTTGTGATACCTAAACCTGCTTTTACAACCTGATCAACAGCTTCGTAAGTTAAGGTGCCAGATTTAGAAACCACACCAACTGTACCTCTTTTGAAGATAAAACCTGGCATGATACCAATTTTAGCTTCATCAGCAGTAATTACACCCGGACAGTTCGGACCGATTAAACGACAGTCTTTATCAGAGATATATTCTTTAACCTGAATCATATCCTTCGTCGGGATACCTTCAGTGATACAAACGATAACTTTAATTCCAGCTTCTGCAGCTTCCATAATTGCGTCAGCAGCAAATGCAGGTGGAACAAAAATGATAGATACATTGGCGCCGGCTTGATCAACCGCATCCTTTACCGTATTAAATACTGGTTTTTCTAAGTGAGTCT
>Ga0247805_1000753_pt1 | contig 16287 bp, 16 predicted proteins | sample UWRJL044104R1_FD_180930 | JGI IMG/M metagenome (GOLD analysis project Ga0247805, IMG submission 180930) | Plant litter microbial communities from Arlington Agricultural Research Station in Wisconsin, United States - UWRJ-L044-104R-1 | ecosystem: Environmental > Terrestrial > Plant litter >... | reverse complement strand
CCGGATATGGCTACATACAGTACGTCGAACAGACTCTGGAGAAGGATCCTGAAATTCATAAAGTTAAAATATTCACAGAAAAACCGAATATAGAACTAGCAAGATCTTTTGTGCAAAGCGGTGATTTTCTTTGGAACGCCGGTATTTTTATCTGGTCTGCCAAAGCAATTAATAATGCATTCAGCAAACATCTGCCGGAAATGTACGAGATTTTCCACCTTGGCGCATCGGCGTATAATACGCCAGATGAAAAGAACTTTATCGGAAACGCTTATTTACAGTGCACCAATATTTCAATAGATTTTGGAATCATGGAAAAGGCAGACAATGTTTATGTATTACCTGCAGACTTTGGCTGGTCCGACCTTGGAACATGGGCATCAATTTACGATATGGCTGAGAAAGATTATGTCGGTAATGCCGTTATCCCATCAGAACAGGTAATGATGTTTAACTCTTCCAATTGCATGGTCAATGTCCCTGAGGATAAACTGGTTATCCTGCAGGGTTTACATGATTATATTGTTGTGGAGGCGAATAACACATTATTAATCTGCCCTAGAACAGAGGAGCAAAGTGTTAAACAGATTGTCGCAGACGTTAAGTCTGTCTTTGGACAGAAATTTATCTAAGCATTAACACGCTGTCTGATAGCTTCATAAAGTATAACTCCAGTCGAAACAGATACATTTAGCGAACCAATCTCACCGAACATTGGGATCTTCGCTAAATGATTCGCCATGCGCATAATTTCGTTAGATATTCCTTCATCTTCTGCACCCATTACAATTGCAGTTGGCGCAGTATAGTCCGGAGCATAAATCAGATCGTTTGTTTTTTCCGTACAGGCGACGATTTGTAATCCGCACTCTTGAAGATATAGCGCAACTTTATGTAAGTTCTGATGACGGCAAACAGGGATTGTAAATAAAGCTCCCGCTGATGTCTTAATAGCATCGGCATTGATTTGAGCAGAATTTTTAGCTGGTACCACTATAGCGTGCACACCCGTACATGCCGCAGTTCTGGCAATCGCCCCCATATTCCGGACATCGGTAATTCCATCAAGAATAAGAATTAGCGGTACTTCACCCTTTTCATAAATTAACGGAATAATATCCTCAATCTTTTGAAAGGTAATAGCTGAAATCACAGCTATTACACCCTGGTGATTTTTAAGGGTCATTCGGTTCAGTTTCTCAACCGGAACATTATGAACCGGGATATCAGTGTTCTTTAACAAGCCTTTAAGCTCTGGGATAATCTCCCCTGTCAATCCCCGCTGCATATATATACTTTCGATATCCTTACCGGCTTTAATTGCCTCTATAACTGCGCGGATACCAAATACAAATTCGTTATTTTCTTTAGGTCTTGACGACCTTTTAAAGTTTTCCATTGAGCTTATTTTACGTACAAAAATAGCTGAAATAATCAGATTTGCCCTCATGGTTAATCAATTATCGGTTCAAGCATCCTATAATCAGAAACTCAACGCGGATTAAAACAGTTTGAAACATCAAATTTTTGATTCCAAAATCTGTATCAAATTCCAGATAAAAAAATTATAAACTGATAAATAATGTTTAAAAACAATTCCGTAAGGCCTGCAATTTTTATCTATTTTTGTATCTATGAATACGGATAACGGAACACAGGGCCAGGATAGGCAGAGCTATAGCTCTACCCGTAAAAACAGGCTTGGCGCACCCATGAATACTCTGGGAAAAATACCTCCACAGGCGATTGATTTGGAAGAGGCGGTTCTCGGGGCTCTGATGCTAGAGAAAGATGCCTTATCTACCGTAATTGATATTCTTAAGCCTGAAGTTTTTTATCAGGAATCTCATAAAAAAATATTTGAAGCAATTGCTTTACTGTTCCAGAAATCTAAACCTGTCGATATTCTGACAGTGACTTCTGAACTGCGAACACTTGGCACGCTAGAAATGGTAGGCGGCGCTTATTATATAACCAATCTCACCAATCGCGTTGCTTCTGCTGCAAATATTGAATACCATGCCAGAATCATTTCTCAGAAATATATTCAGCGTGAGCTGATCCGTATTTCTACTGAAATTATACAAAATGCCTATGAAGATACAACAGATATCTTCGATCTGCTGGATACTGCAGAAAAAGGTCTATTTGATATTGCACAGAATAATCTTCGACGGGACACTCAGAAAATGGACGAGATTATTAAACAATCTCTTGCTACGTTAGAAGAACTACGGACTAAATCTGACGGTTTAACTGGCGTACCTTCCGGGTTTACAGCTTTAGACAGAATTACTGGTGGATGGCAGCCTTCAGATTTAGTTATCATCGCAGCACGTCCCGCCATGGGTAAGACCGCTTTTGTATTAACGTGTGCAAGAAATGCATCTGTCGATTTCAAAAGACCAGTTGTTGTTTTCTCTTTAGAGATGTCATCAGTTCAGTTGGTTAATCGTCTGATCTCAGGTGAAACTGAAATTGAACAGGAAAAAATACGGAAAGGTAATCTCGCTGAATGGGAATGGCAGCAATTACACAGCAAAATTGGCACCTTAACCGAGGCTCCGCTGCTGATTGATGATACACCTGCACTGAACATTTTCGAATTCAGAGCTAAATGCAGAAGACTCAAATCTCAATACGACATACAAATGATCATCATTGACTATTTACAGTTAATGCATGGTAAAGGCGAAGGACAGAGTGGTGGTGGAAATAGAGAGCAGGAAATTGGTAGTATTTCGAGAGCGTTGAAATCCGTAGCAAAAGAGTTGAACATTCCTGTTTTAGCGCTATCTCAGTTAAGTCGTGCAGTCGAGTCCAGACCAGGTGTAAATGGTAAAAGGCCATTACTATCCGATTTGAGGGAATCCGGTTCCATTGAGCAGGATGCAGATATGGTGTTATTCCTATACCGTCCGGAATATTACGGTATTACAGAAGATGAAAGTGGAAGATCACAGGCAGGCGTCGGGGAAGTAATTATAGCAAAACACAGGAATGGTGAAACGGGAATTGTACCGCTTAGATTCATTGGTAAATACGTGAAATTTACCGATCTAGAGGAAGATTTCATGCCTCCTAATTCATTCTCAATGGATCCTGCTGCTGGAATGATGCCTTCTGCAGACTTTGACAGACCTTCGGGAAATGTGATCATCAAACCTTCAAGAATGGATGATTTTAATGACGAAGATGCACCTTTTTAAGGTTTAAATCTATTATGAAAAGCCTGCTTGTAACAAAACAAGCAGGCTTTTCAATTTTAAAGGGTTAAATCAGATAACCAAGTAGGACACCGGCAAGTATGATAAAGGGCGGACTGATTCTGGTGAAATTCAGGATCAGAAAAGTTATGATCACCAGAGTGATTGACAATATATCAAACCCAATAGGCTGAAATAACAGAAAAAATGCAGCAATAATAAAACCAACGCTAACTGCATTTATGCCAGATAATGAACGCTTGATTCTCGTTATTTTTTTGAGATCTTCCCAGAAAGGAACAATAAAAAGCACCAGAATCAAACCCGGCAGATTAATACCAAATACCCCTATAAAACCACCCGCAATCTGACCGTAAATTCCATATCCGAAATTCTTCATACTCAGCGTACCTAGGTAACTTGTAAAACTAAACGTAGGTCCGGGTAGCACCTGCTGCAATGCAAATCCCGAAAGAAATCCAGAAGACGTCAAGTAGTGCTTCATCTGCACAAATTCTGTAAACATCAACGGCACCAGCACCTGCCCCCCTCCGAATATAAGAATCCCGTTCCTGTAGAAATTCTCAAATAACCTAACCGGTAGGCTAAAAGGCGAAGTTCTGTTTATTATAGCACCCAATAACGCCAGGAATAATAATAATCCAAGAAAGTAACCCAGCTTCTTTGGATTGATATTAGAAAGCAGTTTAGTTCTGATCGCGCTTTCTTCCCCATGGGTCTCCAGCGCAGAAGAGATCATTCCACCGACTAATATAGCTAAGGGGAAGACATATGCATTTCGCAAGACAAGGGTCACTATAGCAGCGGCGATAGCTAAAAACACAGAGATCTGATTGACAAGCACCTTTCTGGAAAGATGATAAGCTCCAAAAGCGACAATGCCCAATGCTATCGGCTGAATGTATTTGAGTATAATTATAAACTTTTCCTTCTGGTCAAACTGGGCGAAATATATCCCCGCCAGCGTCATCACGGCAGCAGAGGGAATAATCCAGATTAAGAAGGTCAGTAAGGCCAGTTTTAACCCACCAACCTTATAAGCAATACCCACCAGCGTCTGTGTAGATGCCGGACCCGGCAGTATTTGAGCCAGCGCATTTAGTTCCAGTAATTCTTCCTCAGTTACAAAGGGTGTTTGCTTTACAAAATATTTAAGCAATAAAGAGATATGCGCCTGTGCTCCTCCAAAAGCTGAAAAAGTAAAGAGCAGTACATCTTTAATAAAAAGTAGTTTTCGACTTGCTTTCATTGGGGTTAATCATCTTCGTAATCCAAACCCGCCGCAGAATTATACGCTCCCTGCAGCTCAGAAAACGCGTGCCGGTCGCCTTTATCTCTTGCCGCTTTCATCCCCGCCTGATAAATTTCGACCGCCCGCTCCTGCTGACCTACCTGCTGATATAATTTACCCAGATGATAGTATGTTCCTACGTAATCAGGATGTTCCGCAACAAGTTTCAGATAGTAGTGAAAAGCATTGTCAGTATCTTTTAAACTGTTATATTCTGTAGCGAGTGCATATAATATAAATGGATCTTGAGGTTCGTTTGTTAAAAACGCTAATAACTTGGTTAATCGGGTACTTTGCATTTTAAATCCCTGCTTTTTTAATTAGATTTGCAAAAAGAAATTTCATGAAACTGTTATCATTTCAAGCCAATTTGAACCAATAATAGCTGATCTCAGCTTCATTAATTTAAACAACTTATCATATGAAAATATTAGTTTGTATCAGTCATGTGCCCGACACAACCACAAAAATAACTTTTACTAACGATAATACACAATTCAATACAGCCGGTGTTCAGTATATTGTGAACCCTTATGATGAATTGGCTTTATCGAAAGCTATAGAACTATGCGAAGGCGGAAAAGGCACTGTTACAGTGGTGAATGTTGGCGACAGCTCAACTGACCCGACCATTAGAAAGGCATTAGCCATAGGTGCTGATGATGCCGTAAGAATTAATGCAGTACCTAGAGATGCGTATTTTACAGCATTCCAAATTGCTGAATATGCTAAAACCACTGATTTTGATATGATCCTGACCGGCCGTGAATCTATCGACTATAATGGTGCACAAGTTGCTGCTATGGTAGGTGAATTCCTGGATATCCCATCTATCTCTATTATAAAAAAACTGGATTTTGACGGGTCGTCTGCAGTCCTAGAAAGAGAAATTGAAGGCGGTAAGGAAGTTGTGAATGTTTCCGGTAAATTTGTTGCGAGCTGCGCCGAAGGTGTAGCCGAACCAAAAATACCTAACATGCGCGGTATCATGTCCGCGAGAAGTAAACCATTGGTTGTTATTGAGGCAGCTCCTATAGATGAAGTTGCTAAAATTGTTCAGTTTGAAACTCCGCCTGCACGTGGCGCAGTTAAATTGATTCCAGCAGAAGATGCAGCCAGCCTTATCAGTCTGCTGCATACAGAAGCAAAGGTTATCTAAGAATAGAGAAACTATTATTTAAAACGGGTATCCGGACATTATTTAACTTTTGATAGGTCCATCCTGATTAGAAAATTTTAAGAAAAGAATTATGTCAGTTTTAGTATATGTAGAACAAGTCGAAGGTAAGTTTAAGAAATCTGTTTTTGAAGCAGTATCTTATGCTAAAGCCATTGCAGATCAGACAGGAACAAACCTTACTGCAGTTTCTATTGGCCAGGTTGAACAGGGTCAGTTAGAAGAACTGGGACAGTATGGCGCTTCAAAAGTATTAAACGTTGAGGCCGGAGAGTTAAAGAATTTCGTAAATCAGGCATACGCAGCAGTGATAGCCGAAGCGGCACAAAAAGAAAGTGCAGACATCATCGTTCTTTCTAACTCATTTTCTGGAAAAGGACTTGCGCCACGTATTGCCGTCAAACTTAAGGCGGGCCTAGTTGACGGTGCGGTAGAATTACCAAAGATTGATGGCGGTATTTTCCAGGTAAAAAAGACAGCTTTCTCCGGAAAAGCATTTGCTGTTACTGAACTTACATCGGCAGTTAAGGTCATTGCACTAAACCCTAATGCTTTTGGCATTAAGGATGCACCTGTCAGTGTTGAAGTTGAAAGCTTCAGTCCTGCCCTGCAATCTAAAGATCTGGTTGCTGTTATCAAAGAAATCGTGAGAGCGACCGATAAAGTAACATTACCTGATGCGGAGATCGTTGTTTCTGGCGGAAGAGGCTTAAAAGGCCCTGAAAACTGGGGAATGGTAGAAGAGCTTGCCGGTTTACTCGGTGCTGCCACTGCCTGCTCAAAACCTGTGTCTGACGCCGACTGGAGACCACATTCAGAACATGTAGGACAAACTGGTATTGCTATTAGTCCTAATTTATATATTGCTATCGGTATCTCCGGTGCTATTCAACACCTGGCTGGAGTAAGCTCTTCGAAAGTTATTGTTGTAATTAACAAAGACCCGGAGGCTCCGTTCTTCAAGGTAGCTGATTATGGAATCGTTGGAGATGCCTTCGAAGTCGTTCCTCAACTTATTGAGGCTTTAAAAAAACATCAAGCCTAGTATAAATATTTGGCGGAGTTTTTGACTTCGCCAAATATTCATCATTATGAAAAAAGTAAAACTAGACATTGTTGGCTTATCTTACAGCCAAACCCAGTCAGGAGCATATGCACTTGTACTAGGAGAAGTAAATGGCAGAAGACGTTTACCGATCATTATCGGTGCTTTTGAAGCACAGGCAATCGCCATAGAAATTGAGAAAATGACGCCGAGCCGTCCACTCACTCATGATTTGTTTAAAACATTTGCAAATACATATCATATAGAGATCAAAGAAATTCTGATCTATAATCTGGTTGACGGTGTTTTCTATGCAAAATTAATCTGTACGGACGGACAACGTACCGAGGAGATTGACGCCAGAACATCTGATGCTATTGCGCTCGCAGTCAGATTTAACTCCACAATCTACACTTACGAATTTATCCTTTCATCTGCTGGAATAGTAATTGAAGGTAATGACTTCGTATTTCTTGAAAACATGGATAGCCTTGGGAAAGAACAAGCTATTGAATCCATAGATCCTAAAACCCCTGCAAGTAATTACAGTAATCTCAGTTTAGAGGAATTAAATCAGAAACTTCAGGAAGCTATTGCTGATGAGGCGTATGAAAAAGCTGCACGAATCAGGGATGAAATAAACAAAAGAAATTCATCTCAATAGTATTACAATAAATTTTATACTTACCAATATCACCCCCAACTTTCTTATTTGATTATTTTTTATGGAGCGTTTTCACGGAATACTAGGCATCTTATTTATCTTGGGCCTAGCGTATCTTTTTTCCAATAACAAAAAAAAGATAAACTTCAGACTTGTAGCCAGTGGTTTAACTTTGCAGGTACTGATTGCCGTTCTAATTTTGCGTGTGTCCCCAGTGCAGCACTTCTTCGAATTCCTTGGTAAAGGAATGCAGAAAATCGAACAATTTGCTAAAAAAGGTGTCGACTTTGTATATGGTGGAGTTGCAGTGATTGGCTTTGACGGTCAGCCACATGCTTACGCCGTACCAGAGAGTTTTGTATTTGCATTTAACGTCACCGCAACTATTATTCTGGTTTGCGTACTGGTGGCGGTTTTCTATCATTTCGGAATTATGCAACGCATAGTAGCGGTCATCGCTAAAGGGATGAACTTTGTCATGCGCGTTAGCGGTGCAGAAGCATTAAGTAATGTTGCCAGTGCTTTTGTTGGCCAGGTTGAGGCACAAGTGATGATTAAGCCATACCTCAAAGGCATGACGAAAAGCGAATTACTAGCATCTATGAGTGGTAGCCTTGCATGTATTGCCGGCGGTATTCTAATCGTTTATGCGAATATGGGTGCGCAGGCTGGCATGAATCTGGCCCCAAAATTAATTATGGCAAGTTTAATGGCCGCCCCCGGAGCCCTGATTATCTCCAAAATTGTTTATCCGGAAACTGAGGCATCCCAGACTATGGGTAATGTAAAACTCGAAGTTAAAAGTGAATATACCAACCTGATCGATGCGATTTCAAATGGTGCAAGTGAAGGTTTTAAAATCGCTATGAATGTGATAGCCATGTTAATTGGCTTTATTGCGCTAATTGCATTAGTAGATTACACGCTGGTTAATATAGGTCATTTATTTAGTCCGAACTTAAATCTTTCATTAGACTGGATTTTTGGTAAATTGTTTTATCCATTTGCCTGGTCTATGGGAATTCCCAGTGTAGATGTAAATAATGCGGCTACCCTTTTAGGGCAAAAATTAACTGTAAATGAATTTCTGGCTTTCAAAAATCTGACTACAAATGCAGTACCTATAGTAACAGAAAAAGGAGTTTTGATTATCAGCATTGCCATTTGCGGTTTCGCAAATTTCAGCAGTGTGGGTATGCAAATCGGTGGAATTGGAGAATTGGCACCTGAGCGCCGTGGAGATTTAGCGAAATTGGGGTTAAAAGCATTAATGTGCGGTACCCTGGCCTCCTATCTTTCCGCTTGCATTGCAGGAATACTTATGTAAAACATATATGTCCGGAAAATACCGTAAAGAGAAAAACTGCCTAAATTGCGGGCATGACGTTGAGTCGCATTACTGCAGCCAGTGTGGCCAGCCAAATCTAGAATTGAAAGAACCTTTCTGGGGCTTCATAGGCCACAGTGTCGGACACTACTTTCATTTTGATTCCAAATTCTTTCAGACTTTGGTTCCTTTACTTACTCAGCCCGGGCAGGTTACATTAGATTATCTCGCAGGTAAACGGGCGAGATACATCCACCCTGTAAGCCTTTATATTTTTGTATCAATCGTTTATTTTATCATTGTTCCGCATACGCTTAGTGATAATGATAAAGATTACGAAACATCAAAAACTGAAACCGCAGCAACTCTGGACAGTCTTAAAAATGAGCTTGACATTGCTCAGGATAATTCAAATAAGATATCCGGGTATGCAATGCGGCGTTTATCAGATGCATTATCCTTATCAGATTTCAGGAAACTAACGTTTTCAGAGCAGCATAAATTTTTGACGAAAATAACATTGGAGCAGGAAAGAAACCCGACCAATGCCAGAAAAAAGTTAATAGAAAAATTCCAAAAGGCACATATAGTTACGCAAGACAGCACTGTTGCTGCTTATAACCTCCGGCAGTCCAAGCTACCTGCTGCCGACCGTGACAACTGGTTCACACACCTGACTAAAGAAAGAGAAGTCAAAATTCTGGAAAAAAAGTCTGACGGACATTGGAGCCTTAAAGAGGAAGTGAAAAAATATCAGCCTAAGCAGTTTTTTCTGCTGATGCCCTTACTCGCGCTTTTCATCATGTGGAACTTTAGAAAAAACAAGGTCTACTATATTGATCACCTCGTTTTCACCATTCATGGTATGACCGCATTCTTTCTTGTTTCTATTGTGACGAGCGTCCTTCAAAGATATATCTTCGGGTTGGACACCTTTATGAGTATGTTCATCAGTTTTCTGTTATTTGCATTTACCATGTGGTATCTCTATAGTGGCTTGAAACTATTTTACAACAGGTCAAAAGCCGTAACTATCAGAAAAACTATGACTTTGGTTATTATGTATTTCATCGCATTTGGTCTCACGCAGATGATGATCGAATCTGCCATAACCTATCTTTTAATATAGTAGACAGAATTAAATAACTACCTTGATCGCTGAACGGCGGATTGCCGAAGACAGTGTAAAAATGCAGGTTTGCAAAACGAATTTCAAACGCTAATTGACGGTTTCATCACTGATCAGGTAGGGATTTCCACAGAATTCTTCCCAACATTACTCGCTAAAGGACTAAGAGATAATATCCTTCAACTTAAAACTGACGATCTGCTTAAAGATGCAGGCACAGGAAATGCACAAATTTCAACCAAAGACAAATTAGTTAGAAGTGACCAGATTCACTGGCTTGACAGAAGCCATGAGAACATAAGCGAACAGCAGTTTTTTATTTTGATGGATAAATTCATCCTCTACCTGAACAGCACGTGTTATACCGGTATAACCGGTTATGAATTTCATTATACACTATATGAAAAAGGTAGTTTCTACAGAACCCATCTTGATCAGTTCAGCAACAACCAAAGTCGAAAATTCAGCATGATTATATATCTGAATGAGAATTGGATACCGGAAGACGGCGGAGAACTCTGTATTCACCATCCTGAAAAAGACCAGCAACTGATCTCTCCTGATAACAGAAAAGGTGTGTTTTTTAAGAGTAATGAATTACCACATGAGGTATTAATAAGTCACAAGTCCAGGATGAGTATTACTGGCTGGCTTAAAGTAACTGCATAAAAAAAACCTCCATTTTAAATATGGAGGTTTTTATGTAAACTATTCAGCTAACTGAATTAATTATCTATTTTCAGGAGCAGTAAATTCACGGTTGGTATGCCCAACATAAATCTGACGTGGACGACCGATCGGCTCTCTGTTTTCATGCATTTCTTTCCATTGTGCAATCCAACCCGGAAGACGGCCCAATGCAAAAAGAACAGTAAACATATCCGTAGGGAAGCCCAGGGCTCTATAAATTATTCCCGAATAAAAATCAACATTAGGGTACAATTTACGCTCTACAAAATATGGATCACTTAATGCAGCCTCTTCCAGTTTTTTTGCAATTTCCAGAACAGGATCATTAATACCTAATTTTTCCAGGATATCATCACATGCTTTTTTGATAATTTTCGCACGTGGATCAAAGTTTTTATAAACTCTGTGACCGAAGCCCATCATACGGAAAGGATCATTTTTATCTTTTGCTTTATTAATCCATTTTTCGGTATCTCCCCCATCCTCTTTGATTCGCTCCAGCATTTCTATTACTGCCTGGTTTGCACCACCATGAAGTGGCCCCCATAAAGCAGCAATACCAGCCGATACTGACGCATATAAATTACAGTCAGAAGAACCAACCATTCTTACCGTAGATGCAGAGCAATTTTGCTCGTGATCTGCATGAAGAATTAATAAAGTGTTCATTGCTTTAACTACAACCGGATCAATCTCAACTTCTTCAGTACGCTGACCGAAAGTCATATTCAGGTAGTTGCTAACATAGTCATATTTGTTTTTAGGATAAATCAGTGGATGACCTAAAGACTTTTTATAAATGAATGAGACTATAGTTGGAAATTTCGCCAGTAATTTGATCATCGTCTGATCCATTGTTTCCGGTGAAGAATTAGCTTGAAGAGATTCGGGATAAAAAGTAGAAAGAGAGCATACCAAAGATGCTAACTGCGCCATCGGGTGAGATTTGGAAGGATATCCATCCAAAAACTTTTTCATGTCCTCATGAATGAGGGTGTGTTTGGTGATATTAGCCTGAAAACCCTCAAGTTGCGAAATAGTAGGCAGATCACCGTAAATTAGTAAGTAAGCAACTTCAAGGAAAGTAGATTTTTCCGCAAGTTCTTCAATATCGTATCCTCTGTATTTTAATATTCCTTTTTCTCCATCTAAAAAGGTAATTGCACTTTTAGTAGAACCGGTGTTTTTGTAGCCGAAGTCAAGAGTAATGTGTCCTGTTAGTTCCCTCAGTTTAGAGATGTCTATAGATTTCTCACCTTCTGTTCCCGTAATAACCGGAAACTCGTACACTTTTCCGTCAATCTTAATTTCTGCAATATCTGACATATCTTATAGTTTATAAATAACAAAAATAATATTTAAAATAAAAATAGCTCTTAAATAATGGTGACAAAACTGTTATATAATTATTAACAGCACGTCATTAAAAAGTAAGAATCGAGCTTTTAATTCTTGGGTTTAATTTCTTTAAGAACTGATCCGCATTCCAGCATACTATCGCCATAATAAGGGTTTCTGATTTTCTTCTCTGAAGAGATCCAGTCTCCACCATTGCCGTTGTTCGCCATTGGACAATGCTGCACATATAAGAACCCGGATTTAAGGTCTGCGTGTTCGAACAATGCAATGATATCAGAGCTTAAAGCAGTGAATTCTTTACGCTGAATTTTGATGTCGGTAGTGTTACCTATCTTATCTGCAATCAGTGCAGTATTCTCACAGCCCTCGAAACTATTTAAAGCTGTGGACAATTCTTTAGCGGCACCCTGAGCTTCTGTTTCTTTACCACTGACCAGAGTATTTTTCAAGATCAGATAGTTTTTAAGAATATTTTCGATTCTGGGCTCACTAAATTGGATTTCGTTATTTACTGCTAAGGTATCGGCAGCAACAACAGTAGTATCCTCTTGTGCATTTTTTGAATGCTCTGAGGAATTACATGCCATAAATACTGATAACACAGCAACTCCAATATATCTTTTCATCATTCTTATATATTTATTTGTCGTTTTTAAGCCCTGCAAAACTGTTACCTACCTGAAAGAATTTAAATGAATAAATCACTTTCAAGATGAACAGTTGAAGTTTAATTTATCAATTTCGTGTTTTGCTCAAAATACTATTTTAATTTCAAATACTTAAAAAACGACAGGATAAATGGCTGTTATAATTAAAATATTGCAATTATTTGAGATGCGGGCAAAACCCGATGAATAGTTTTTCCGGTGTAAATAAGTAGAAAGATATATAAATTAAAAAACACGGTCTGAAATTGACCGTGTTTTTTAATTTATATACTTCGATTGACCTTTTCAGGACATTACAGTTTGAACCCGTATGCAAGACGTAAAGCTATCTGCCCGCTGTTGTTACCTAAATAACGTAAAGCATCGCCTTTTCCTGCATTTTCATATTTAAGTCCAAGATCCAGGCCACTGCTCCATGAATAACCAATTGTTGGAGCATATAAAAATGTAGTTTTAGAGTCTTTTGAAACACCAAATGCTGCTCCAACCTCACCCATTGCATAAACACCTGATCCAGATGGATCAAGGAAATACTTTAAGCCTGTTTTCAAAGGAATATAAGCGTAATCAGGTACATCTCCACCCAGGATATACGGTGCGTCTTTAGCAAAGAAATGAGTATAACCTGTAGCTACAGGAATTGATAATTGTTTAGTTGCATTAAATTGTAACCGAACATCAGCGCCGGCAGCAAAATTATAATGTTTGCTTGTCGGCACACCAACATTTGCTCCTATACCTAGTTTTTGAGCATTTGCCTGAGTAGAAAGTAGAATTGTTACTGCAGCCGCTGCAGTCGCAAATAATTTAGTAGATTTTTTCATTTGAGTATTCTTTTAACTGGTGTATTATTGTTTTACTGATGGAAACTTCCATTGGTAAAACAACCGTTTTAAAACATGCGCTATCCATACGATAGATACCCAATAATTACAAAATGCATGCCACAACAGTAAATAGATATTATTTTAATAATAAAGAACGAACATACCTATTTATTAAATTTAATATTTCACGTAACGCACGTTTATCCTGTATATTATAAATTCCATTTTTTCGCGACCATAGCCAGGGCCTGTCTTTGGATCTGCTCCGGACTTTGACCGGCATCTATCCAGTTGATTATAACACCATCTTTTTCCATCTTACGGAAAAAAGTCATTTGCCTTTTTGCAAATTGTCTGATCGCAAAATAGAGCTTCTCCTCTAAATCCGACCGGTTCATCTCATTCTGCAGGTAAGCAGTTACAAACTTATATTCCAATCCGTAAAATGTCAACTTCTCCGGACTAATACCTCTTTTCAACAACCTATCTACCTCTTCTATCAGTCCAGAATGCAAACGTACCTGCAGCCGTTCTTTGATTCTGGACCGGCGGAGCTCAACATCTGGTACAAGACCGATAACCAAGGGATCCAAAACGGGCCTTTTAATTAATTTAAGGTCATTCCTCCGGAGATAATCAGCAACCTCTATGGCTCGAACCATTCGTTTGGCAGAAGAAAGATCCGCATGCGCAGTAAAAGCTGGCGGGTAGGTTAGCAGTATATCCCGCAGTTTACCAGAATCTTGCTGTGGAAGCGAAGCCCGCAGATCTGTATTTACAGGAATAGCTGTATAAGGCTGATCCTGTAAAATGGTGTGAATATACATGCCCGTTCCACCACATAATAATGGAACCTTATGATGCTTTCTTAACTCACCATAAATAGTATAGAAGTCTTCCTTAAAAGCATTTACATTATAACTATCTCCCGCCTCAAGAATATCAATCAAATGATAAGGAACGCCATTTTCACCTTGCCCGTACTCATGGAGGTCTTTGCCGGTACCAATATCCATATCTTTAAAAACCTGGCGGCTATCTGCGCTGATTAATTCAGTTGATAGCGAACGCGCCAGACTGACCCCTAATCTGGTCTTTCCCGAAGCGGTAGGTCCCAGGACGACAAGAAGTGGATTATCTTCCATTTAAGTATAAAATATATTTTAAATTACCTGTGTTGAAAACAGGCGTATAACCTGTAGGGTTGGAATCAAAGTCAGATGGCAGGCGGTGCTGAAAGTATCTTTTACCCGTAGAACGACAGACCCAGATTTTCGATGCTGGTTGTGTGTCGACCAATGTAAATCCCAGTTTTTCATATGCAGCACCCGCAGACCAGTCCAGGTCAGCATAAGTCATTACATCATCTGGTTTGAGTAAATTAATCAAATGCTTTATCAGTTTACTCAGGCCTCCCTGTACAACCAGTCCGGAAACACTAGCAAAACGAATCAGTTCAATTGAATAATATGTTTCGGCAATAAGCGACATCCGGCGCCTGGCAGAGAAAGTTGCAACTGCTACGATGTCTCCCTTGGCCATAAGGGCGAGCCGGTATCTGGATTTAACACCCCCTTGCAAATGATACTGCTCCATAAAATGGTCGGCCTCCACCTGACTGATGGATATAACTGTTGTTTGCCGTCCATGGACCCTTCGCAAATTCAAACCGAGTAAAGACATTAGCCGGTTTATCACCTGAACTGAACGTAAGTTCCATACGTCCTCCCAAAGCTGAATCAAAGTTGCTCCCTGTATAGCGTAATCATTCTTCAATTTAACTAAAGCCTCAGGACTGTAGTTTACCCCAAGGCTTAGAAGATTCAGAAAAATAACATTTCCGGTCTCCTTGCAATTTATGGATTTAAGCTTAAATATTGAGTCAGCAGGAGAAACCTGCCCGATTATTACTCTTTTCTCCTCAAGCTTTTTTATGAAGTCATTATGCCAGAAGGCAGGATCTATATCCACTCGTTTTCTTTAAATATTTTAAATGCCAGAGCAATCTTGTCGTCCAGCTGATTGAGTTTAACTTCATCAAGTGTCCCTAAACTGATCTTCTCATGTTGCGGAAAGTCATCAGGAAATAAGCTCAGGATAACCGTATCACCTGAAATCTCTAAACCGGCAAAAAACAATTCATGAACTTCGTGTCCATTAACCACATTTTTCTGTTCCGCCCAAAGATCATAACCGCTTTCTGAGTTAAGCCTGTTAGTAAATCCTAAAGTTGCGTAAGGCTGAAGGTCAGCCCTTACAGTCTGGAAGATTTCAATTTCATCTGTCTTTTTCATACTGCTTGAGTTTTTGTTTATAACACCAGCAAAAAATTATTGTTTAGCCACCGATAAATTTAGCCACCACTGTTTTACCGGATAGGGGTCACCGATAGTTATAGTTTCACCCAGATGTGGAGTTGCAATTGGTAGCTGGGCATCCGCTGCAGCCTTAACCGCCCGGATAACCGGATCATTCCAATCGTGCAAGGCCAGCGAGAACTTCGACCAGTGTACCGGCAGAAGCGCTTTAGCATTCAGATCGATAGCAGCTTGTACGGTTTGCTCCGGGAACATGTGAATAAACGGCCAATAAACGTTATACTGACCGCATTCCAGTATAGCGAGGTCAAAAGATCCAAACCTTTCTCCAATTTCCTTAAAATGGGTATCATATCCCGAATCTCCACCGAGAAATATCCGTTTATCTGAAGATTGGACAACAAATGAACACCACAGCGTTTGATTTCGCTTAAATAACCTGCCGGTAAAGTGTCTTGCAGGGCAAGCTGTGAATTGAAGCCCTGATAAAGTTGTTGTTTCATACCAGGCCATCTCTGTAATCTTCGATTCCGGAATACCCCAATGCTGCAGGTGAGCCCCGACA
>Ga0247805_1000752_pt1 | contig 16292 bp, 10 predicted proteins | sample UWRJL044104R1_FD_180930 | JGI IMG/M metagenome (GOLD analysis project Ga0247805, IMG submission 180930) | Plant litter microbial communities from Arlington Agricultural Research Station in Wisconsin, United States - UWRJ-L044-104R-1 | ecosystem: Environmental > Terrestrial > Plant litter >... | reverse complement strand
TATATTAGTTAGATTTAGGTAAGACAGGCCTTTCGGTAACGGGAGGCTTTTTTTATAGAATAGATGATGGAAAAATAAAAGCTAAAATACAAGAAGAACCGAAGCTCACAGTAACAATTATCTTTAAGACATAATAAAAAAAAACGCCAGCTACGAAATATCGCAGCTGGCCTCTTTAAACTAAATCGCAGCAGTGGTCTTTAAAACGGATAACCAATCGCCAAATTAAACACCAGGTTTTCTTTTCTCCAACTTCCGTTTCCAAACGCGACCTGATCTAAAACCCATCGTTGTCCGTCCGGTAAATACGGTTTGCGCAACGGAAAAGCAAGGTCAAGCCGTAGAACCAGGAATGACAAATCAAAGCGCAATCCGGCGCCAGTTCCAACGGCTAGTTGGTTTACGAAATCCCCGGAGAATTGCGCGCCGGGTTTTTCCGCATCATTTTTCATCAGCCAGATATTTCCGGCATCGACAAAAATTGCACCGTTAACCACGCTGAATAATTTTGCACGGTATTCTGTATTGAGTTCTAATTTCAAGTCTCCTGATTGATCGGGTAAAAAACTGTTTTCATCAACTTCCGATCGGAATGTTCCCGGCCCAATCGAACGTGCCCGAAACGCCCTGATACTGTTTGTCCCGCCTATGAAAAACTGCTTGATAAACGGAAGTGCAGTCGAATTTCCGTAAGGCAATCCTGCGCCAATAATTATCCTGCTCGCAAGTTGGGAATTTTGGGAAAATTTGAAATAATGCCTGAATTCGGTCTCGGCCTTTACAAACTGGCTGAACGGCACGCCGAAAAGATTCTTAACATCACCGCTGCTGGCGTCTGCACCAGTTGCGAGTCCGGCAATTGTTCCGGCAGCTTCAAGCGCGCCCTTGAAATAAATCGTATTCTTTTTGCGTTTCTGCATCGTATTGGTGTACGTATAAGAATATGTCGGCCCAAAAATCAATTGTTTTTCGATGACTTTTCCTAAAGATGGATTGTCAGCAATTTGAGACAAATACAATTCCGATACGTTTGCCGGACTAACATAAGTGATTTCAGTTAAATTCAACTGATGTTCTTTCCGCGCATTTTCCTTGAATTGGTATCCAAACGACCCTTTAAAAGTATTTAGTGCATACAATTTTATGCGTTTCTGAAATTCATACCCCAGTGTCGCTTTTGTCCTCGGAACAAATCCCTCCGAAGATTCAATTTTTACAAATGGTGCAATGATCCTTGGCCAGAACAAGTTGACTTCGCCTCCAAAACGGTACACATTGAAGCCTTTATTTTGTCCGGAGACCTGAACTTCGAGTCCGCCGAAAACGGTTGCCGTCAGCAATTCAGCTCCTTTAAAAGTGTTGCGGTTGCTCCAGTTTACATTGAGTTCCGTTCCCGTATAATTGGCCGAATTGGTTTTAGCCAAAACTTCGACACGAATGGATTTCTTCGGCAATGGCGTTAGGTAATAATATGCGTCAAGCGTATTTTCAAATCGTGGCGACACGCGGAATTCATTCTTCACAAACTTAAACGTCCCGAGATTCACAAGTCGGCTCAATGATAAATTGTGGTCGGTTCTATTGTATAAATCGCCTTTTTTGAAATACAAAGTGCGGTCATAAATCCTGGGATTGAATGTATTTTCAGGATCGATGATCGTGAAATCTTTATATTTTGTGATCGAGTCTGACTGTGTGATTTTCTTGGATTCTGTAATTGAATAATTCGGATAAATGATAATGTCGTTGATTTTGTAAATTTCGCGCGCATTATCCGGCGTTTCATCTTTTACAACTACAGTCAAATCTACCGTATGGTCGCCATTGGTACTATCGACCTGGACTTTCAGATAATCGGCGCTAAAAAAATAGTAGCCTTTTTGTTTCAATCTTAAATCGATGCGTTCGCGTTCGTCTTTAATGACATCTAAATTGTAACCTTCGCCTGGTTTTAGCAAACTTCTGCGTTTGGTTCGCCCAATCGCTTTTACCAGTGCGTCCGTAGAATCCGAAGGAAAAATCACATTGCGGATCTTGAATTGCTTTTCAGGTTTCACTGTGTATTCGGCAGTTGCTTTTTTACCGTGTCGTGTCGAATCTGAAAAAGTTTGCGCCTTGTAATAGCCGTGATTTTCTACATAATTCTGGAGAATATCCGAATTGTATTTTAAATCGACCTTACCGAAAGTAACCGGCGGTTCACCCACTTTATAACGCAACCAATACCTGAAACCTTTTTCTTTTTTGGGTTCGCCTGCAATGTTGTACAAATACAATTTAGGACGCAATCCCAGGATTTTCTTATTTGGTTTTGGACGCAATAAATCCTCAAGTTCTTTCTTGAGGTTTTTGCGCTCACTTTTCGGAATGTCCTTTCCTTCAATTTTCACGCTTCCGCCAACATACAGCAATTCGCCTTCAGCAAGATATTTGGTGTTGCTGCAGGAAGTGGCAAAAAGCAGGGCAAACGCGCCATATAGCAGGTTTCGGGTGTGCATTATTTTTTCTTTTTTTGTGATTTTTTAGTGGCTTTTTCGGCTCTTTCCCGGGCTTCGATTGCTCTTTGTTCCTGTGATTTATGAAACAATTCCCTGAATTTATTGTAATCCATTGTGATGATAAATGCGACTCCGGTTTCTACTACCTCGCCCTGTAAAGCCACCTGGTACTGATTCTTTCTGTAAAAGCGAACCCGGTAACGCCCGTCTTTTGTCAGTTGATAATCGGCAGATAAATCGCCGGCAATATTGTTGGTATCCTGGCCTGCCTGTTGCGTGCCTTCAAGTCCGAAGGTGCTTCCAACGGTTACTTTCAAACGATCATCGAGCAAAGTTTTCGAAACACCTACGTTCAGGTCAGTTCGGTTCTGACGTTGTCCCGAAGTATAATCATCCTGCGAGTCCAAATCAAAATTCAACTCCACACCATTGATTAAATCTCCAGCCAAATTGTTGAGCTGTTGAGATAGAATCTTGCTCGCGCTTTGTCTCGCCAATGACTCGGCTGTTGCACCGCCGGCTTCGCTTGCAAAAGGGTTTTCGCCAATGAAACGGTTCAAAAGGAGCAAAGCAAAAACCTGTTTGTTCAGTTCAGACGGTTCTTGTCGGAGTTGTGTCAGTTTGGCTTGTGTAGCATTGATCACTTCAGTTGAGATGCTATTGTTTCCTTCGGGCAAGACGATGTCGAACGTAATGTCCGGTTTTAACAGTTCGCCTTTCATGATCAGTTCCGTCTCAAATGGAATCCGTTGTTTGTAGGTATTTCGAACCGCTTCTGAAACGCCGCCAAGTTGGTCGTCAACCAAATCAATCGGAGCGGTACTGGTTTTGTAAACGGCTGTTATGCTGATTTCGGCTGACGTTGGTTCGCCTGTCCATAAGATATAACTGCCCGCTTTGATGTCGAATTTGCGTTTTAATAAATTGAAAGTCATTTCATACGTACCTTCCGTAAATTCATAGCGGCCAGTCAAAGTCGTTTTTCCTGACGGATCGATGCCGCCGTTTAATCGCGCTTCGCCTTTCAATTTGAGGTAATCGCCATTTCCTTTATCAATCACCAAACTCAATTCAGCTTCTTTGTCGATCTCAATATTTACCGAGGCGTTGATGCCTTTAAATTGTGTTTTGCTTAGCGTATCGTTTACGATCTGGATTTTTTTCAACTCGGGATTGTCGCGGTCAATGAATTCAACGATGCCTTCGCGATCTGCGATTGATGGATCGGATTGCGGCAGAACAACTGTCAGTTTCGTATCTTCATTGATCTTGATATTTCCACCGATTTCAGGCTTGTTCATGTCGCCTTTGACCGTCAATTTGGTGTCAAGGTACAACTCACCATAATATACGTCATTGTCTTTTTCAGACGAATTGATCGCGCGGAAATTGTCGGCGTTAATTTTTAAATCAAATCCAAAATCCTGATAATTGGTCGTATTTATTTTTCCTAGAACGACGAGCTGGTTGTTGTTTTCATCCGACAAGGAGAATTTTTCAAAGTAAATGCCTTGTTGATTGAAAACGATTTTATCATTCAGTAATTTAAATGCCGAGTTCAGCGGAACAACCGTAAACGCACCGTCATTAAATTTCAATTCACCAATCACATTCGGATCTTTTACAGTTCCGTTAATTTTAAAATTCCCAGAGATAAATCCGCTACTTTCTGCAAGATTTCCTGCGGTAAAAGGTTGGATGCTTGTCAAATTCAGATGCGGCATATCAAGCGCCATATCAAAACTGCTATTGTCAGTGCGGTATTTTCCTTCGAGGTTGACCTGATTTCCATTTCCGCTAATGGCGACATTTGCATTGTAAGTATTCGCAACCTGATTGTCGACTTTAATTGCAATATTTCCGATTGTATCCTTTTTGAATGTGAAATTCTCCACTTTCATATCCGCTGTGAAAATTGGCGTTTTGTTCAAATCTTTAATGAGCGCGTTTCCGTTGATGTTTCCGCCCATCGCAAGCGAGTCTTTCTGGATGATATTTGTTAATGTTTCAATTTTGAAGTCCTTAAAATCAACTGCGATCGGCGCATTTGGCGTTTCAGATTGTGATTGGATTCTAATTGAGCTACCGTCTTTGCTGAGTTCAAAAGCATTCGCATATATGCCATTCTCGCCAAATCGCAACAGGTTTTTAGGATCCACCGCCCAATTGTCATAGTTTAGTTTCAGTCCGTCAGGAAGCAGTGCAATTTCAGTATTTCCGTCTGTTGATTGCAACGTCCCGGCAATCACATAACGATCTGCATCTTTTACATCTTTAAGCTCCAACAAGTAAGAAAGTAAATTTTCTTTCACCGTTCCGGTAATGCTTGTGTAAGGCAATTGTACTGTTTTGTTTTTGATGTCATCCACCACAATGCTGTAAATTAGAGCATCATTTTCGGTGTTGACTTTAATGATCGCGTTGGAAATCGCATTGTCTCCATAAGTCAGTTTCGGAATCGCGCCATTTAAAGTGATCGTATCGTTCACCGAATTGTACCTTCCGGCAATCGTAATCGAATCGAGTTGCTTGATATCCGGAACCAATTGCATTAAAAGCGGACTATTTTTAACTTTTAAATCAAAGACAAATTGTTGCGCTTCGGTTTTGATTTTCTTTGCTTTCGGATTGGAATCGTAATATTTTGCAATCGAATTGGATAGGGCAGTACCGATTTGCGTCAGCCTGTATTTTCCCGCCATATTTGCGTCGGCAAACTCTGAACGTAAAGCGATGGTATTTTTTTCTGCTGTCGCCGTCGCAACTACGTTGATCGAATCCAATAAAAATTCTCCTTGTGGATTGGCGATCATCACTTTATTCAGACTGATCTTTCCGTTTAGGTAATCCGGATCGGCAGTTGGAATGTCGGCATCAATCTGGCCGCGCATTTTCATCGGGCCGGCATGAAGATTTAATTTCTCAAGATCGGCAATATCGAGGTTTAAGTTTAATTTTACCGCAGGATATTTGCCTCCAAAATCGCCGTTTGTATTGAGGTCAAAAGTCAGGTTCGGATCTGCCATTGAAGCTTCCGCCACAAAAACACCGCGATTAATTTTACCTTTCAGCGCTAAATTTTGGTATACATATTTATTGTATTCGGCTTTATAGATTTTTCCGGCCACATTTGCAGAAGCTGTTTTCGGGTCGAGTCCGGTTCCTTTGACTTTCGCTTTCAGCGTAATGCGCCCAACAGAATCGTTTTTAATCAGTTTCCCAACATTGAAATTTTGGATGTCAACATCGGCATCATATTTTTCTGCGTTCTTTTTGCGCTGGTCGAAAATCGCTTTGACTTTTGCATTTCCGAATGAGCTGACGAGATTCAAATTGGTGTTGAAATTGTTGATATAACCTATAAAAGTTCCGTTCAACGCAAGTTGTGAGGGCAATTGCAAATTACTCGGAAGCGTTCCTTTTGGCACGAAACCATTGATGTCTTTTGATGTGGTTTTGAATTCTTTGATCGCCAGATTGAAATACGCTTTTTGCGGATCCGGCAAACCGATAATCCTTCCGCTGGCGGCGATTTTCGTGTTTCCGATACCGCTGATCTCGAGTTTTGGGATCTGAATATTATTGACTTTTCCTGTAATCCGCGAATTGATCTGCATGATCGCTTCAGGATTGCTTTTGAATGGATTCGTGTTGGCTAATGATGGGACGAGAATCAAAATATCTTTAAAACCCACATGACTTCCCTCAAGATTCGCATTAATATCGAGTTCACCCAGGTTTTTGCTAATTGATTCAACCGATGGATATCCAACTACAATCTGGTCTTTTAATAAAGTCTGCGGTGTTTTTAAATACAATTTTTTGAGGTAGGCATTTTTCTTTCCGTAATAAAATTCCGTCTTGAGTGACTGCACGTCAAGGCCGCTTTTTTCCTCCGCTGTAAAAGCGTAAATATTTCCCGAAATGATTTCGTTTGCATAGACGAATTTCTCTCCAACAAGATTGAAATTTTTAAGGTCCATATGTTTGAAATCGACGCCCTTTGCAGTTTTTACTGCATTTTGGTCATCGAATTTAAAAGCAATTTGCTTTAAATCAGCTTGGTTGAGTTTGAAATTCCACGGTTTTCCGGGCGCAGCTTCGGATACAACCTCCGCGTTTGCTACATTTGTAGCGAGTTTCTTTTCGAATTTTCCAATGACCAGGGCGCCTTTTAATTTGTTGATGTCTAGGCTTTCAAGTTCGATATTCTGGTTTTTGATGTCGAAATTATTCACGCGGACAATCATTTTATCGAGATACAATCCGGTGTTGAGCTTGGTTCCGGCGTTGTCATAGCCAATATTGACTTTTGAAAGATCGATAGCACGAAGCTTTAATTTTAAATTGGGCTGCTGCGCCAATGAATCAGCAATAGCACGCGTATTGACCGCGATTTCCTGCACGAGTTGGCCTTGTTTCAAGCGTAAATTTAATCCGTCAACTGTAATCTTGGGAATGTCGAAATCTAAATTGTCGAGGTCGAATTTGTCAATTTTCGTATCGAAATGGTTCAGATACACTTTGACATCGTTTTTCGAAATCGCATCATCAAATTTAAAACGGATTTTATCGAGGTTGATTTTATTGACCGAAATTTTCATCGGCTTGGAATCGTCTTTCGGCTTTTCATCCGCGGAAGCGAATGCTTTAACAATGTAATCAAAATTAAAAACAGAATCCTTGTCACGTTGGATATTCGCAGTAACGCCTTTTAAGTCAACCGAATTGATTTCGACCTCACTGCTGATTAATTTAAACAAACTGATGTCAACGGCCAGTTTTTCACCCGAAAGCAACGTGTCTTTTGATTGGTCTTCAAAATAAAAATTTTCAAGGATGACTTTTTTCGGGAAACCAATTTCAATTCGGCCAATCGCGACTTTCGTATGGATTTTTCCTTCGAGATAGGTTACCGCCTTATTTTTGATAACATTCTGTATTACAGGAACCTGAACTAGTAAAATGATTAGAAGCAGCAACCCAACAACCGAACCAATGATCCAGGCCAACACTTTTAAACTTTTTCTGATGTATTTTTTATACTCCAATGCTGTTTGTTTTAGGTCTAAAAATAGCCAAAATATCAATGAATTCCAACTTTCTGATGGATTTCGGATAGAATTAGCGAATGTAAAGGTGACGAAAACGCGAACGATTAACTTACATTATAAGTCCAATTTGTTACATTATTTGGCTCAAATCGACAGAGATAATATTGTATATTTGTCTTCCAAAATATACAAAAATACGTGGGCGAAATCAACAAGCTTAAAATTTTAAACGATCCGATTTACGGATTTATCACGATACCCAATCCGTTAATTTACGACCTGATCCAACATCCGTATTTTCAGCGTTTGCGACGGATTTCCCAAATGGGCATGTCATATCTGGTTTATCCGGGGGCGCACCACACTAGGTTTCATCACGCTTTAGGGTGTATGCACGTCATGCAAAAAGCAATTGAAGTGTTGCGTTTTAAAGGCGTGGATATTTCAAAGGATGAAGAAAATGCATTGTTTGTAGCGATTTTACTTCATGATATTGGTCACGGCCCGTTTTCACATGCAATGGAACACAGCATCGTTGAAAATGTTAACCACGAGGCGATTTCACTGTTGTTTATGGACAAGCTCAACGCCGAATTTGACGGGCAGTTGTCATTGGCGATTAAAGTGTTCAAAGGCGATTATCACAGAAAATTTATGCTGCAACTGATTTCGAGCCAGCTTGATATGGATAGAATGGATTATTTGAAACGCGACAGTTTTTATACAGGAGTTGCCGAAGGAAACATCAATTCCGACCGTTTGATCCAAATGATGAATGTCGTTGATGATGTTTTGGTACTCGAGGAAAAAGGCATTTATTCAATAGAGAAATTTCTGATGGCCAGAAGGTTGATGTATTGGCAGGCTTATTTGCATAAAACAAGTTTGGTCGCCGAATTGATCCTGACCAAAACCTTAAAACGCGCCAAAGAGCTCACGCAGAAAGGAACGGTTTTACCTTGCAGTCCGCCACTCATGTTTTTCATGCAGAACAAAATTGAGCTTGGAGATTTTACAGATAGTGTTTTAGACCAATTTGCACAACTCGATGATTTCGATATTGTTTCGGCATTAAAATCGTGGCAGTATCACGACGATTTTATCCTCAGTGAACTCAGCCGGATGATTATCAATCGGGATCTGTTAAAGGTAAAACTCAGCAGCGAAAAGTTTTCAGCCGAGGAAATTCAGAAACTGACCGAAAGGTTTTCTGCCCAAAATCACATCTCGCATCACGACGCGGCCTACTTTATTTTTAAAGGGAAAATCAAAAACCAGGCTTACAATAAAACCGCTGAGCCCATCCATATTTTAAAGAAAGACAAAACGATAGAGGATGTCGTTGAAGCCTCGGATCAATTAAATTTGAAAGCGCTGTCGAAACCGGTTACCAAATATTACATTTGCTATCCAAAACAACTGGTAGAAAATTAACAATCAAAATCTATTTTTTATATTTTTGTCGGGATTATATAAAATCGGAGATTTAAAAACAAAAAATTAAACGCCGTTTGATTATACGTTTTTAAGTCACACAAAAAAAATAAATGAAATTCACAGCAGAACAAATAGCGGGCATTTTAGAAGGCGAAGTCGTTGGGAATCCAAATGCCGAAGTTTTTAAGTTGTCTAAAATCGAAGAAGGAACAGACGGTTCGCTGACATTTTTAGCCAATCCCAAATATGCACATTTCATTTATTCTACCGAAGCGACCATTACGATCGTAAACCAGTCATTTATTCCCGAATCAGAAATTACCACTACACTTATTAAGGTGGAAGATGCATATCTGTCATTCTCAAAATTGCTTGAATTTTACGATCAGGCGCGAAAAGACAGTAAAATAGGAATCGAACATCCATCAGTCATTTCACCGAATGTCAAATATGGCGAAAACCTTTTCTTAGGCAGTTTTAGCTACATCGGCATGAATGTCAGGCTTGGAAATAATGTAAAAATTTATCCGAATTGCTATGTTGGAGACAATGTCACGATCGGCGATAACGTGACCCTTTTTGCAGGGGCGAAAGTCTATGCAGATTGCATTATCGGTAACAATTGCGTGATCCATTCAGGCGTCATCATTGGGGCCGACGGCTTTGGCTTCGCGCCGAATAAAGAGGGCAGTTATAATAAGGTACCGCAAATCGGGAATGTGATTCTTGAAGATTATGTTGATATTGGCGCAGGGACAACAATCGACCGTGCCACTATGGGCTCAACAATCATCCGAAAAGGAGTAAAGCTCGACAACCAGATCCAGATTGCACACAATGTTGAAATTGGCGAAAATACGGTCATCGCTGCACAAACAGGCGTTGCCGGCTCGACAAAGATTGGAAAACATTGCGTCATTGGCGGACAGGTTGGTATCGCAGGGCATTTGGTCATCGGGGATAATGTTCGCATTCAGGCGCAGGCCGGAGTGGGCAAAAATATTAAGGACGACGAAATAATTCAGGGAAGTCCGGCATTTGCATATGGCGACTACAACAAATCGTACGTCCATTTCAAAAATCTCCCAAAAATTGTACACGAGTTAGACGAATTAAAAAAATCAATAAATAAAAATAATTAAGGAATGGTTAAACAGACAACCATAAAGACGGACATTTCATTAACTGGAGTCGGCTTGCACACCGGAAAAGAAGTCAAGATGACTTTTAAACCCGCACCTGTCAACAACGGCTATACATTTGTCAGGGTCGATCTTGAAGGGCAGCCGGTTATTGAGGCCGATGCCAATTATGTCGTAAATACGCAACGTGGGACAAACCTTGAAAAGTTAGGTGTCAAAATCCAGACTTCAGAGCACGTACTTGCCGCATTTGTAGGCTGCGATGTAGACAACGTCATTATTGAACTCGATGCTTCAGAGCCGCCAATTATGGATGGTTCTTCAAAGTATTTTGTTGAAGCAATCGAGAAAGCCGGGATTATCGAACAGGAAGCAGAACGTAAATTTTACGTAGTCAAAGAAGTCATTTCTTTTACGGATGAGGCAACCGGAAGCGAAATTCTTGTGATGCCAAGCGACGATTACCAAGTGACTGCAATGGTCGATTTTGGAACGAAAGTTTTGGGAACACAGAATGCTACGATGAAAAATATCACCGATTTCAAAAAAGAGATTTCAAATGCGCGAACATTCAGTTTTCTGCATGAACTGGAATCGTTGCTTGAAAACGGGCTCATAAAAGGCGGTGATCTAAACAATGCGATCGTTTATGTGGATAAGGACATTTCTCCGAACACTATGGAGAATCTTAAGACCGCATTCGGCAAAGAAAAGATTTCCGTAAAGCCAAACGGCATTCTCGACAACCTAACCTTGCATTATCCAAACGAAGCAGCGCGACACAAATTGCTTGATGTTATTGGTGACCTGGCTTTGATTGGAACAAGGATTAAAGGAAAAGTCATCGCCAACAAACCGGGGCATTTTGTCAATACGCAATTTGCCAAAAAAATGGCGAAGATCATTAAAATTGAACAGCGCAACCAGATTCCGGTTTATGATCTGCATCAGGAACCGTTGATGGACATCCACAAGATTATGGCGATGCTGCCACACAGGCCACCATTTTTATTGGTCGATAAAATTTTTGAATTGTCGGATACGCATGTTGTCGGGTTGAAAAACGTTACGATGAACGAACCCTTTTTCGTCGGACATTTTCCGGATGCACCCGTTATGCCGGGCGTTTTGATCGTAGAAGCTATGGCTCAAACCGGAGGAATTTTGGTTTTGAGCACCGTTCCGGATCCTGAAAATTACCTGACATTCTTTATGAAAATAGACAACGTCAAATTCAAACACAAGGTCTTGCCTGGCGATACCTTAATATTCAAATGTGATTTGATCACGCCAATCAGACGCGGCATCTGCCACATGCAGGCCAATGCTTATGCCAATGGTAAACTCGTTGCTGAAGCTGAACTGATGGCTCAGATTGCAAGAAAACAATAAAACAAACAAGATGAATCAACCATTAGCATATGTTCATCCGGGAGCGAAAATCGCCAAAAATGTCGTGATCGAACCATTCACAACCATCCATAACAATGTGATTATTGGCGATGGAACGTGGATTGGGTCGAACGTGACGATCATGGAAGGCGCGCGCATCGGAAAGAACTGCAATATATTTCCGGGTGCTGTCATTGCTGCCGTTCCACAGGATCTGAAGTTCGGCGGTGAGGAATCGCTTGCCATTATCGGTGACAATTGCACCATCCGCGAATGCGTAACGATTAACCGCGGTACGATCGCATCGGGGCAAACCGTGATTGGAAACAACTGCCTCATTATGGCAACTGCCCACGTGGCCCACGATTGCCATATTGGCGACAATGCAATTATCGTGAACGGCGTACTTTTAGGCGGGCATGTCACAATCGGGAATTACGCGATCATCGGCGGATTGTCGGCGGTACACCAGTTCATCAGTGTGGGCGACCATGCGATGATTTCAGGCGGCTCATTGCTCAGAAAAGATGTTCCTCCTTATACAAAAGCGGCGAAAGAACCGTTATCATACGTTGGGATCAACTCTGTCGGACTCAGAAGAAGGGGTTTTACAACCGAGAAAATCCGTGAGATCCAGGAAATTTACAGAATATTGTACCAGAAAAATTACAATACTTCCCAGGCGATGAGCATCATCGAAGCCGAAATGGAAGCCACTCCCGAAAGAGATGAAATCCTTGATTTCATCAGGAATTCTTCCCGTGGCGTAATGAAAGGCTACACTGGAAATTACTAGAAATTAAACGATTAAAACTGAAAGATTAAATATTTAGAAGATCTTTCGCGAACAATAACGGTTAAAAAATTGACCAAATAAACAAAATAAAAAATGGCATCTACTTCAGATATTAAAAACGGATTGTGCATCAAATACAACAACGATATTTATAAAATTATCGAATTTCTTCACGTGAAACCAGGTAAAGGCCCGGCTTTCGTAAGAACCAAACTGAAAAGCTTAACGAACGGAAAAGTGTTGGACAATACGTTTTCTGCGGGTCACAAGATTGACGAAGTGCGTGTCGAAAACCACAAATTCCAGTTTTTATATCCGGAAGGCGATGAGTTCCACTTTATGAATGTGGAGTCTTTTGAACAAATCTCAATGAACAAAAACATTCTTGATTCCCCGGATTTATTGAAAGAAGGTGAAAACGTAATGGTGAGCATCAATACGGAAACTGATTTGCCTTTATCTGTTGATATGCCAGCTTCTGTGGTTTTGGAAGTAACTTATGCAGAACCAGGCGTAAAAGGGAACACGGCTACAAACGCCACAAAATCAGCAACAGTTGAAACGGGTGCTACGATTAACGTCCCGTTGTTTATCAACGAAGGTGACAAGATCAAAATCGATACGACAAACGGCCATTACATGGAGCGCGTAAAAGAGTAAATGAAATTTGACGATCAGCGGATTAGCCAATGCAAGCCATTTGTTAACCCGCTGATTGCCTTATTATAAAAATAACAATGAAATTTCCAAAAGTCTACCCTTTAGAAGAAATTGCCGGACTGATCGGGTGCGAGTTTGTGGGCGATAAAAACTTTGAGGTGCACGGCATGAACGAAATTCATGTGGTGGAGCCCGGCGATATTGTTTTTGTCGACCATCCAAAATATTACGATAAAGCATTGCAATCTGCGGCGACAGTGATTCTGATCAATAAAAATGTGGATTGTCCAGACGGAAAAGCGTTACTGATTTCTGACGATCCATTTCGCGACTTTAACAAACTGACGCATCATTTCAGGCCATTTCATTTCTCAAATGTCAGCATTTCTGAATCGGCGCAAATAGGCGCGGGCACGATGATTCAGCCGAATACTTTTATCGGGAACCATGTGCATATTGGAAAAAATTGCGTGATCCATTCGAATGTTGCGATTTACGACCATACGATCATCGGCGACAACGTCATTATCCACGCGGGAACTGTTTTGGGAGCCGATGCTTTTTATTACAAAAAACGCGCTGAAGGTTTTGACCAATTATTATCGGGCGGCCGCGTAGTGATCCACAACAATGTTGGGATCGGCGCTTTATGCACGATCGATAAAGGCGTTACTGGAGATACAACCATTGGCGAAGGCACAAAAATCGACAATCAGGTGCATGTCGGGCATGACACGGTTATCGGAAAAAAATGCCTGATTGCTTCCCAAACCGGAATTGCAGGCTGTGTTATTATCGAAGATGAGGTGACGCTTTGGGGGCAGGTTGGAACAACAAGCGGCATCACGATAGGAGAAAAGGCCGTCATCATGGGGCAAACCGGCGTGACCAAATCGGTTCCCGGCGGAAAGACCTACTTTGGCACGCCCATCGAAGAATCCCGTGAAAAATTAAAACAACTGGCGAATATTAAAAAAATTCCCGAAATATTAAATAAACTCAAATAATGGTATCTGCTAAAAAAATTGTACAGGATTTTTACAAATCTGATGCGCTGATCAATAGCGAGATCATGGAAACCTATTTGCATCCCGAAGTCATCATCGACTGGAACAGCAGCAAAGGTTTTATACAGATGAAGCATGCCGACATTGTGGCGATGGCAGGCGAACTGGGAAAAGCATACATGCGTTCGAAAGTGCGGATGAGCCATATTCTTCAGGACGGAAGCCAAGTAGCGGTGCGTTATTCCCATTATATCAAAACTGTCGAAAATCCGCGTGAGGAAATGCTGCTCGCTCATTTTTTTATGATCTGGGAACTAAAAGACGGCAAACTTTTCCGGGGCTATCAAATGACACAGATTTCGTAAAACCATGCAAGCCCAACTTGCAAATGATATTTTTAAAGCAACCACGCTGATTCGGATTACCGCCGTCGCGTGGTTTTTCGCTAAAATAATGAGCTGGAAACTTTGGCTTGCTGACCGTGTTTTTCCGGTTGCCGCACCACTGGATTTTCTCAATTCGGCTCCTTCACAAGTGCATTTGTATTTATTGATTCTTTCCCTTGGCGGCCTTTTCGGCGTTGTCTTGTATCCTCAAAATAAAATAGTTGCAGCTTGTTTGCTTGTTGTAGAATTGCTCAGTTGCTCGCTGGACCAATTGCGCTGGCAGCCCTGGGAATATCAGTATATGTTGACGCTTTGCTTTTTCTTGCTTTATAAATCGGATAAAGATTTCATAAAAGCGCTTTCATTGCTGCTTGTTGCCACGTATTTTTTTAGCGGCTTGTTTAAAATCAACGGCGGATTTTTGCACAACATCTGGGATAATATGATGCTGCGCAAATTGTTTGGTTTTAAAAACGAAATCATTGGCAATCCCATTGTACATTTTTCAGGACTAATCCTTCCGGTAATAGAAATTGCGACAGCTCTCGGGCTCCTTTTTGCGAGACAAAAAAAAACATTTGTCTGGCTGGCTTTAGCGACACATATTTTTTTATTGCTTGCAATCGGCCCTTCCGGTTTGCAGCGAAACAGCATCGTTTGGCCTTGGAATTTTGCGATGATCTTACTCATTTTTGCAGTATTCTACAAAGAACAAAATACAATCCTCACGCTGAATTTTTTTAAAAACAAAACCAACGTAGCGATCAGTTTGATTGTTGCCGTTTTGCCGTTAACAAATTATATCGGATTGTGGCCGTCATACTTTTCGTTTAAACTGTATTCCGGCAACTCAAAAATATTGGCAATTCGTGTAGAAAATACCGACCGCGATCCCAAATTAGACAAATTGATCGTCAATACTAACTCGATTTATTGCCCTGCTTTAAAATCGATAAATGCTACAAAATTGTCGTTAGACGAATTGAACGTCCCGGTTTATCCCGAAGAATTATATTTCAAAAAATTAAAAAGCGCATGGATCCAAAAGTTTCCTGAAACACGAAGCCATTTTATTATTTTCCAATATCCATCCAAACTAGAAAACACAAAAGAAATTCGGTAATCGAGAACTATTTTTGCAAAACCATATTAATAATTGTCCTTAAAACCTTATTTTTGCATCACCATTTAAAAAAACAATTTAAAAAATATATCATGAGTGTTTTAGTTAACAAGGATTCTAAGATAATTGTTCAGGGTTTTACAGGAAGTGAAGGCACTTTCCACGCTTCGCAAATGATTGAATATGGAACAAACGTTGTAGGTGGCGTAACTCCCGGAAAAGGTGGAACGGAGCATTTAAACCGTCCGGTTTTCAATACGGTGAAAGATGCAGTTGAACAGGCTGGTGCCGATACGACGATTATTTTTGTCCCGCCTGCATTTGCTGCCGATGCAATTATGGAAGCTGCTGATGCGGGAATCAAAGTCATCATCACCATTACCGAAGGAATTCCTGTTGCCGACATGATCAAGGCAAATGATTATATTAAAGATAGAAACGTGACGCTGATCGGGCCAAACTGTCCAGGAGTAATTACTCCGGGTGAAGCTAAAGTAGGGATTATGCCAGGTTTCGTTTTCAAAAAAGGGACTGTTGGAATCGTTTCTAAATCGGGAACGTTGACTTACGAAGCGGCGGACCAGGTTGTAAAACAAGGGATGGGAATCACGACAGCGATCGGTATTGGTGGAGATCCAATCATTGGAACTACGACAAAACAAGCCGTTGAATTGCTAATGAACGACCCAGAAACCAAATGCATCGTGATGATCGGCGAAATTGGCGGACAGCTTGAAGCAGACGCTGCAAAATGGATCAAAGCCGACGGAAACAGAAAGCCCGTAATCGGATTTATC
>Ga0247805_1000750_pt1 | contig 16312 bp, 16 predicted proteins | sample UWRJL044104R1_FD_180930 | JGI IMG/M metagenome (GOLD analysis project Ga0247805, IMG submission 180930) | Plant litter microbial communities from Arlington Agricultural Research Station in Wisconsin, United States - UWRJ-L044-104R-1 | ecosystem: Environmental > Terrestrial > Plant litter >... | reverse complement strand
TCCTATATACCAGGGTTTTTGGCTCGCTGGATGTGATGACAATGTTGTGCTCAGGCAAATTTTTACGCTGTGCCTGGGTCATCAATCCATTGATTAAAAAAAGCAAGATCAGGAGCAGATATTTCATGATAAAGGGGAGTTTAGTCTTCATTAATTTAAACTGACCCTTTAGATTATCCGGGCCTTATTTTACAGGGTAAGATATATAAAAAACCGGATTTGAATTGTAATATTCTAAACGGTATTTCTTCGTTTTACAGATATCTTTGAGGATGGAAGTAAACAAGGAATTAAAATTTTACCGCTACGCTTTGCATGAGTACATAGTGCCTTTTTGCAAGGGCAAGCACATCGGTTGCACCAAGATCATCATCAGACAGGTAGATCAGGTGCAGTCCGTTTTTGTAAAAATGACGGAAACTGATGTAATTGGTGATCTCTGCCTTTTTCTTTTCCAAATTGTAACTCGCCTCGATAGCATGAAAACCATCTTCCTGCTGGTCTACAACCCTGAAACTTTTGCCTGAGATGTACCTTTTGAGATCAAAATCTTCCTTTGATCCTTTGACCATAAACAGATCGGCATCTCCAAAACTTTCTTTGTCATTTTCCATGATCACTTTATAATGAACATTGTCAGGAGCCAGTGTGCCTACCTTTAATCTGTCAATTGTATTCACATAAATGCTGCCTGCGTGGTCTATATCAAAGTTTTTTGGCAATCGAACCGAGGCTTTTCCGAGGGAATCCGTTAGCTTAATTTCTTTCAGGGCTTCATGTTGAGCGGTCTTCCAGGATGGATCAAATCTATAAGTTTTAACTAAATCATCAACCGCCCGCTTTCTCGATACAGCTGTCAATTCATCTTCCTTCAAATATTTATAATAATCTGCCTCATTCACTTTTACATAAGCAATCTGGAACCGGTTATCGGATTTTTTCTTTCCTCCATAATTGAAACTGATCTTCAGGGTATCTCCGGAAGTGCTGATGTTATAAATGCTGTCTATTAAATTGCCTTCCATTCCATCTGAAAAATTACTTTTCTGTATCCTGTTATAGGTGATGGATTTTACCGTATCTGTTCTGAAATCAAGCTTTTCGGGAAAATCCACATGGATCAGTGTACCCGTTTTTACCAATAAGGTGTTTTTCCTGGCCAGGTCTTCCATATAGCCTAAAGTCATACCCATCATAGGCTCACGGCTTTCTCTATAAACATCAGCCAGTACCCAATAGGTTTTGGTCTGGGTACAACCCGTATTGGTAATGGTAAACAGGCATGCAAGTATTATTAAAAAGACATTACTCCTGGTGAAGTTGTAAGAAGCATGATGGATCGCTACTGTTTTTTGTTTTAGCATGGGTTCCTGATGTGACAGCGTGATGGTTTGTTTTGGCTGGATATTTTAGATACAAACCAATTTTAGCGCTTAAGGTTTTAAAAATTTACACGAAATTACCGCTATATATATTATCTGATATCAGTATAATACACGGTAGGGTCAAGTCCTCACATAGTTCATACCTGGTTCAGACTTTCTTCACAAAATGGCCCCCTTTCATGCGCTTTCTGTGGAGCATGTGTGAACAATGTGTGAAGGAGTTATTTTCTTGTGAACAACTGTCACTGATGTTGGTATAAAACAATTCAGCGGTATTTAAAGGGTAGAAGTGTGTGCCGCATCAGCTGCTCAGCAATAAAAAACAAACGATATGCTCATGAAAAATAAAAGCTTTTAATACCTTAGTGTCCTGTTTAACCTAAGCCATAACTACCTTTTGTATGAAGTTCGAGTTTGTTTGTACCGAAAATGATTATCTGATGAATACCTTATTTTGGGTTTCCCGATCTAAAGAAGCTACAAAAAGCAGGTGGGTAAATGTGGTTGTTCGTGTTTTACTTTTTCTCGTTGCTGCATTCAGCGCTTATATGAACAATAGTTTTTATCTGGCTGGTTTTGCACTCTTGTGTTCGGTAGCTATTGTTTTTCTATACCCCATTTATCAGCGTTCTTTTTACAAAAAAAGTTACCTGAAATACATCAGAACCATATATAAAGATCGCATTGACAAAATGCTGACCATCGATTTTAAAGAAGAAGTGGTTTGGACAAAAGATGAAACCGGAGAATCTGAGATGAACCGCTCAGAAATTGCAGAAGTACACGAAACAGCGGATTACTTTTTTATTAAGTTCGACAGTGATGAAGCCTTATTTTTACCAAAAGACAGGATTCAGGTGGCAGATTTTCTGGTGGTTATGGATCGGCTTTCGGCTCAATATTCGTTGAAGCTTAATCAGATGCTCGACTGGACCTGGAAATAAAACAGATGATTTCATGGTTATTCTAAACTCGTACTAGCTATTTGTCATATAATTGATATTTTTGCAATCTGAAGCGGATGGGGATATTATCATGAAAACAGCAGCGAAAACCTCAGCATCTGAGGCCATCAGCACCACACAATTAGGTATATTAGTCAGTATTGCATTAATTTTTATAAAAGGCATATCTGGTCATCTGGGTCAATCGTATGCACTGATTGCAGATGCTACAGAATCTTGCGCTGACGTGATCAGCTCTGGCTTATTGTGGCTGGCACTTAAGTATGCCCAAAGACCACCTGATAAAGGGCATCCTTACGGACATGGCAAGGCAGAACCAGTTGCCGCGGTTATCATTGGAATGTTTTTATTATTGGCTGCAGGCTGGATTGGCTGGCACGCGATAGGATTTATTCAGACACCGCATGATTTGCCTAAGTCTTATACGCTGATTGTACTTGTTATCGTAATTATGATCAAGGAATTGCTGTTCCGTTATGTATTTGCTATTGGAAAAAGATTAAACAGTAATGCAGTTAAAGCTGATGCCTATCATCACAGAAGTGACGCAATTACCTCCGTTGCAGCTTTTGCAGGGATAACAATTGCCTTATTTTTAGGAAAAGGTTACGAAGGTGCTGATGATTGGGCTGCCCTGCTGGCTTGTGTGTTCATTGTATACAATGCTTTCAAAATAATCAAGCCTGCCTTCTCAGAAATTATGGATGGTGCACCTTCCGATGAATTGATCGCAGCGATTAGTCATGTAGCAGCACTGCACGAAGAGGTTAAATTGGTAGAGAAATGTTATGTCCGTAAAATGGGACTGGAATATTACGTGGATATGCACATCGAAGTAGACGGACACATCAATGTTTTTGAAGCGCACCGGGTAGCACATCAGGTAAAAGATGAATTGCTGGAATCTGATTTGCACATTAAAGATGCATTAATACACGTAGAGCCTTATCAAGGCTAATTGAAATTTAAGTGTGAAGTGATGACAGAACATGAATTTTTAACATATTGTAAAAGCCAGGTTTCAGGACCGCTGAAGGAGGAGGACATCATTACCATGTTAACAGCCTGGGGAAGTATCAAATATACACAAGGTTACCAGCTAGGTATTGAGGCGCAAAGCAACACAGCGGATGAGGAGAAATATCCAGATGAGGAATAATTCTTTTTTATTCCAATACATAAGGCTATTTTTAACTTATGGTATTTAGATACAGCCCTTTAAAAACAGTCAGCTTAGCTTTGGCAGTTTTGAGTTTATCTTCTTGTATCTCCAGATTGGGAAGACCAAATATAACTGGTGTCATCGTTGACTACGATAAGCACCCTATTGCTGGATGCCAGGTAGGGGAAAGTACAACTGCTAAAGACGGATCCTTTAGTCTGAAGGAAATCCGTTACAACAAGTTTTTATTGTCAGAAATGATGGTCATGGAAGCGCCACCCTTAAGAGTCAGCGAAAGGATTGTAAAGGAAGGCTTTGAACCAGATGAGATTTTTATATGGAGCACTTTTGGAGGTGGCCGAAGGAAAGGTGCCAAATACCAGATGGATACCATTTACCTGAAAAAAGTAGATCAGCAATTTGATCCGTCTGCGTTACTTAAGCGGAGCAAATGGGAATTAAGTTATACAAAAAACGCAGATACAGTTTACATGATCAGGGATGGATTTAACGCCTGGTGTAAAACTTCGAGGTGTAATAGTATATATCAAGACTACCGTTCAAAACGCGATGACCTAAAAATCCTGCCTGAAGGCATGGTCAGTAGGGAAGTAGTGCTGCAATTCGACGCAGATCATGGGGCTGTCTTACAGCAGATCCAGTTTTATAAGCATACTTTTGATGGCCCAAACAAAGAGCCCGATACATTAAATACGCAAATGACCTGGAAAATGAGCGATGGCAATCGCATCAGGCTTGGAAAAAGTACGCTGTCCTTACTTAACAATACTTATCGTTTCGCTAAGATTGATTTGTACAGTTTAATATTGATCAAAACTGAATCGTAAGGGGCTGTGTCAATTCCAATTTAATAAAGCAGGCTTGTTAACCCGCTGTATTAAATCGTAACTCAATAAATATCATTTATCCTTTATTGTCAAAAATACTTCTAAAAGCAGACCAGCAGGCATTGGTAATGTCAGTCGGTAAACCATCTTTTACATAAAACTGGATACCAGTCTCATTATAAAAGCAACGGAAGTAATTACCCAGTCTGTCTGGTTTTTCTCCTGTATGAATATTTACACGGTTACCTAGCCAACGGGCATATGTGACCTCAACGCCGTTAAGTGCATCTTCAAGGTCCTTAGTCCGGCCAGAATTTTTATTAGCTAAAATCAGTTCACTATAATCACTCATACCAAAAAATTGTTTAAAAGGCAAAGATACGGTTATATTATGGTAATAACTAGACAGATGACATAAGCTTTAGCCTTGTTTATTGGTAAAATGTATGATATATAATCTGATGTGGCGGAGCCATGACAAAAGTACAGGGCAATTAACAGATTTTTGCGGCAAACACAATTACAATATCTGTTCATGCTGATCAAATCAATTAAAAACCTGCTCTTTTCTACCCGTACAACGGGTTTAATGCTTCTGTTATATGCCTTTTCTATGGCTATGGCCACGTTTGTAGAAAACGATTATGGTACGCCTGTAGCTAAAGCGCTAATTTACAATTGCTGGTGGTTTGAGGCCATCATGGTTATCCTGGTGCTCAATTTCATTGGAAACATTCAGCGTTATCAGTTGGTTCAGTATAAAAAACTCCCTTTACTTGTTTTTCACCTGGCATTCATCATCATTTTTATTGGCGGCTACATTACCCGTTACATTAGTTTTGAAGGTTCTATGCACATCAGAGAAGGAGAATCCAGTAATGAGATCATTTCAGACGCAACTTTCTTTAAGGTTCAGATTGGAAAAGGAGAGGAGGCATTGGCCTACGATGATGTGCGTGCGATATTGCTTTCTAATCGGATTCCCACTTATCTAAAGCCTTTTAAAAAGACTTTCGTGTCAGAATATGATTATAAGGGCGAGCGTGTTAAGTTTAAAGTAATTGATTTTTATGCCAGGGCACAGGATTCATTGGTTAAGGCCGATTCCGGCACCCCAACATTGCATTTGGTGGTTTTGGAAAATGGCAAGCGGGTCAATAAGTATATCCCCTCGGGACGTGTTCAGTTGATTCAAAATTTACTCATTAGTTTCAATAAGCAAACTCCCGGCGCAATCAACATCAGTGATGCGACAGGGGCATATCAGATTTCATCGCCATATGAAGGAAATTACATGATTATGGCTACCCAGGAAAGAAAAATAGTTGAAGGTAAAGATGTACCGCAACCTTTTAATTTAAGGAGCTTGTATACCTACGGTAGTTTGGCATTTGTAGTACCTGAACCTGCAACACCGGGATCTATCATCTATTTTGAAGGGGATAAACGCAGCCATGAACATGATCCCGATCTGGTTAAAGTAGAAGTTACGACACCAACAGCGATCGATACGATATCCTTTTATGGGGGTAAAGGCATGACCAACTTTCAGCACCAGAGCGAGATCGGTGGTTTAAGAATTTCCCTGGCCTATGGTTCTAAAATATATCCTGCACCATTTTCACTGAAACTGGCAGATTTTAAAATGGAAAAATATCCCGGCAGTACCAGTCCGGCAGCCTACTCTTCGGATGTACTGATACAGGATGGCGGGCCCGACAGACCTTATAAAATCTATATGAACCATGTACTTGACCACTCTGGTTACCGTTTCTTCCAGGCAAGTTTTGATGATGATGAAAAAGGTACCGTACTTTCTGTAAACCATGATGAGTGGGGAACAAACATAACATACATTGGATACACTTTATTATTTCTGGGCATGTTTGTCACATTATTCTGGAAGGGAACACATTTCTCTAAATTAAATGAACAACTGAAATCAATTTCTAAATCCAAGACTTTACTGTTGTTCCTGTTGCTACTGCCATTTGGATCGGCATTTAGTCAGCAAAAAATAGATATGCACGGCACAAATGGCACCCCGGGGATGCCACAGGCAGTACATAATCATGATGAACATGACCATGACCATGACCATGACCATGCTGACCACGACCATGCGGGGCACAATCATGATCCGCAACCAGCGGCAAATCCACATGATCATGAGCATAGTCCTGAACACATCGCTGAGCTTCAGCAAATCCTCATGGGAAAAACGGTTGATGCCGCGCAATTTGCCGCATCTATTAAAATAGATCAACAACATGCTGACCTGTTTGGACGTTTGCTGGTGCAAAATATTGATGGCAGGATAGAGCCTGTCAACACAATGGCACTGGAGATTTTAAGAAAGCTTTACCGCAAAGATCGATTCTATAACCTGGATGCAAATCAGTTTTTTCTATCGGTTTCTACCATGCCCTTTAACTGGGTAAACGTTCCCTTAATTAAAGTGGGTACTAAAGGCGGACCAGAATTGTTAAAAGCAGTTAAAGCCAATGCAGATGGGTATACGTCCATGATTAACTTATTGAGGCTGGGGGCCAATGGTGCACTGGAGTTTGTATTGAAAGATGAGTATCTGAAATCTTTTGCTAAGAAACCCGCTGAACAGGGAAGTTATGATAAGGATCTGATCGACTTGAATGATAAATTGCAGGCCATGCAGCAGTTAACAGATGGACAATACCTGCGTATTTTCCCCATCGCAGGTGACGCAAACAACACCTGGATTGCCTTACCGATTTCGCAGCCAAATGCTCCGGTGAGTATGCCAAATGCATTTGATAAATATTTTAAAGCCATACAACAAGGTCAGCAAACCGGTAACTGGTCGGCAGCAGATGCTGAACTGAATGGGATTAAAGCCTTGCAATTAAAATATGGTAAAGATGTGGTCCCTTCGCAAGCTAAAATTGACTGGGAGGTAAGTTATAACTCCTGGAACATCTTTTTGAATTTAATGATCACTTATGCCTTACTGGGTGTGGTGATTCTGTCACTCGCTTTTTTTAAGCTCTTTAAAAATTCGAAATCTTTAGATAAACTGGTTAAGTTTGTGTTGGTTCTGATTGGTACGGCAGCGGCCTTACAGGCGCTTGGTTTGGGCGTTCGATGGTACATTTCGGGCCATGAACCCTGGAGTAATGGCTATGAGGCTGTTCTCTTCATCAGTTGGATTGGTGTATTGTCCGGATTGCTCATGTATAGAAACAGCAATGCGTTTATACCTGCTGCGGGTTGTTTGATTGCGGTTATTTTAATGGGATTTGCACACGGTGGATCACAAATGAATCCGCAGATTACACCTTTGGTACCGGTGCTAAAATCGTATTGGTTGATGATCCATGTGGCCATCATCACCTCCAGCTATGGCTTCTTTGGTCTGAGCGCTTTACTGGGGACTGTCGTATTGGTGCTTTACGTCATTGACAACAAAAAAATCAGTGCAAAAGTGAAATCATCTGTAACAGAATTGACTATCGTAAACGAAATGTCGCTTACCGTAGGATTGTTTTTGTTAACAGTTGGTACTTTCCTGGGTGGGATCTGGGCAAATGAAAGCTGGGGGAGGTATTGGAGCTGGGATCCTAAAGAAACCTGGGCTTTCATTTCGGTGATCATTTATGCTTTCGTACTGCATGTGAGGTTGATACCAAAATTGAAAAGCAAGTATCTGTTCAATTTATTGTCATTGATCAGCTTTTCAACCATTATTATGACTTATTTTGGAGTGAACTACTATCTGACCGGATTACACTCTTACGCCCAGGGAGATCCTGTGCCGATCCCGGGCTGGGTATACATTACGATAGCGATAGTCGCGCTATTGGCTATTGTTTCGTATTACAGATTCAAAGCGCTGAAGCAAAAATAGCTGTAGGCGTAAAAAATATTTGACAAAAAAAAAGCATCCACTAAGGATGCTTTTTTTGGTTGTAGTTGTTATCCAACTTTAACTTTAGTGGCGTTCAAGCCTTTTTTTCCATTTTCAACTTCGTAGCTTACTTTGTCGTTTTCTCTAATTTGATCGATTAGACCAGATACGTGTACAAAAATTTCTGGTTCTCCGTTATCAGGTATGATAAAGCCAAATCCTTTTGATTCATTGAAAAATTTTACTGTTCCTTGTGGCATTGAATTGTGATTAATTTGTATATAGATTGATTTATTGCATAATTACTGAATGGCATAACATTATAAATTTACAGATTGTTTGCACAAATCACCCATTCATTAAAATAAAATTAAATAAATTTTTCCAAGCTTCACGATTTCATGTTAAATAAATTGCATTTTCTTATAAAATTCAGAGTGGTAATAGCAATTTTTTTTGCCAAATCTCGTTTTAATATATCGTATTTACCTTCATGTAAGTTTACTGATTAGTGTCTAGTCGCTTGGTAATCATTGTTTTAATCTGCTTTTGTTTAGGCAGGTTTATACAGCTTTTAAAAATTCTTTGGAACGAGCCCTTAAAACTACAGGCGGGCCATTTTATAGTTCTAAGATCGATACAATGATGAACCACAGTATTTGCAAAATAAGGCATCATGATCATGCCCCTCGGAACCACAACTTGGACAAGACTCAAATTTGTGCTTCGTCTTTCTGGAGGCCAGCGCCAGGTCGTGGGTAATGATTCCTGTAGGTACCGCAATGATCGCATAGCCTGTAAGCATAACTATGGAGGCGACAAATTTACCCATTGGGGTAACCGGAGAGATATCTCCATAACCTACTGTGGTGATGGTTACTATTGCCCAGTAAATGCTTTCAGGGATATTGGAAAAACCATTTTCCCGTTTTTCTACCAGGTACATGATAGATCCCAGTATTACCGTTAAAGTGAGTACAGTGAGGAGAAATATACTGATTTTTCGAATGCTGTTTTTCAGGGCCTGGGTTAGAAAATTGATTTCGGTTAAAAAGTGTCCGAGCTTAAAAATTCTGAACACACGGAGTAACCGCAGTGCCCGGAATACCAATAAGGACTGTGCCCCCACAAAGAAAATACTTAAATAGGACGGGATCAGCGCAATCAAATCAATGATACCCAGTAAACTGAAAACGTATTTTAAAGGCTTGCGTATACTGATCAGGCGAAGTATGTACTCAATTGTAAACAATGCAGAGAATACCCATTCCACACGGTTAAAAAGAATACCATAATGTTGGTGGATGCTTTGCACACTATCCAGCATTACGACGATGATACTCGTAAAAATAGCGATCAGCAGGCCTACGTCGAATGCTTTACCCGCAGGCGTGTTCGATTCGTAAATGATCTCGTGCAGGTTGAAACGCCAGTCTTTTTTTTCTGTTTTGGCCATTATTATAGAGGAGAATCAGTCAATAGTCCGTTTGAATTTATTGCTGATCGCATACTGCAATAACTTGACCAATATCATAGTATTCTCTGTTTTTGCGGATATTTAATCCTTTTGGATTCATATTTATGGTTTATCTTTGAAAGACAAACACTGACTATGAGAACTGCAATTAAAAGTTTCTTACTCCTGGGGTTCATCGCCTTTTCATCAACTGGTTTTTCGCAGCACAAAATGCAACCTCTTGATGAATTGATCAACAAAACAGATCCGGCATGGCCATTGGTGAAAAATTGGATTGATTCAGCTAAAAATAAGGTTGAAGTACTTGAGGTTGATTCAGCAAATGCCAGACTCGCCTTATTTAATGCCCAAATGTCAACGTATGCTACCCTTGGTGCTGTAATTTACAATACTGGAGGAATTATGGTTGATCAGGGCTGGCTTCGCATTTTGGGATCAGGAAGTAAAAGATTAAACCGATCTGTGGCCGATTGGAATAAAGGAAAAACGATTCAGGATTATGGAGACAAACCTGATTATCTGCTCGTTGCGGATGACGCTGTGGGCGGTTTTTTTGCAATCAATTATGGCGCTTTTGGTGCGGATTTGAAAAATGTGTATTATCTCGCACCCAACAGTTTAAAGTGGGAGGGATTAGGCCTTGGCTATACAGAATTTATAAGATTTTGCTTTGATGGCGACTTATCTTCTTTTTATAAAGGGCTCAGGTGGTCAACCTGGGATCAGTTTATAGCCAATCTTGACGGCAATAAATCCTACAGTTTCAGACCGTACCTGTGGTCAAAAGAAGGAACTGACATAGATAAATGCAGTAGAAAACTAGTACCAACGGAAGATCTGTTTAAATTTAATACCAATAAGCAAAAGGAATTGAACCCGCAAAGTATCATTGAAACTCAGTAATTGCCGCATTCATTTCTGGCCAATGATAAATGCTGACTTTTCCTGAAGAGGCTTTTGCTACAGCGACCATAGCTTTCGCAATATCTTTGCCATCCATCCCTCTATACTTTTTTAAAGCTTTACCGATTAAAAGTGGGTTAATAAATCTCCAGATTTTGATCAGAAAGGCTTCCATAGGACGATGCTCCTGACGTTTACCCAAAATCATAGATGGCCTGAAAATGTGCGTATGTTCAAAATTCAACGCAATGATGTCACGCTCTGTTTCGCCCTTGGTTTTGACATAAAAAATGCCTGAGTCTGGATTTGCACCTACTGCTGTAACCACAAACACAGATTGAGCACCATTCTCCTTGGCGATTTTTGCAGCCAAAACCGGATAATCGTGATCGATTTGGTAATAAATTTTCGGATCGGGTGTTTTCTTCTTCGTTGTGCCCAATGCGATGAATATCTCATTTGCAATGAGCTGGTCTGCAAGCTCAGGCAGGCTGTGGAAATCGCCAATTAGCTGGATTAATTTAGGATGTTCCATTTCCAGTTTTTTCCGGACAACCACGATGATGCTTTCATAATCTGCATGGTGTAGCAATTCCTGAAGCAGGTTTGAACCGATGAAGCCACTTGCTCCAATGAGGATTGCTTTTTTGAGTTTGACGTTAGCGCTCATGACTGATGTATCCGTGTAATTGTAAGTCTTCTTTATTTTTAATGCTGTAGTTACAGCCATTGTGTAACAACACAATTCTGGATGAAGTGTTTAGGATATGCTGATAATAATGATCTGTAAGTACAATACCTTTGAATTTTCTTAGCGCCTGGATGTGCCTGACGATCTCTTCAATGAGGATCGGAGACAGCTGTGAAAAAGGTTCATCTAAAAGTACAAAATCACTGTCGCCATATAAAACCAGCAGGCATTCAACCAAACGTTTCTGGCCACCGGATAAGTCACCTATTGGCATATCCAGGTGTTTTGTGATCAGTTCTTCGCCCAGCAGTTGCTGACGGTATGTATTGGTATATTGATCAACCAGATCTTTGATTTTTAAGTGCTGTGGTATAAATAAATGTTGGGGAAGGTAACTGACCTGACCACTAAGATAGGCTTGTTTAATCGGCTGCCCGTTTAACCTCATGTACATATAATCTGGCCGGAGGTTGCCAAAGATGATCTTCAGTAAGGTTGATTTGCCAGAACCATTCCTGCCCAGAAGCCCGACTACTTCACCGATTGCACAAGAAAGATAGACACTACTCAGTACTTTGTCTCCCCGGTAGCTATGTGCTACGCTATCTATATAAAGTTCGCGCATAGGTATCCAGTGGAGATGAGTAGGATGAATAGTAAAAAATCAGCTATAAAAAGTCTGCTAAAAATTAATTTGTAGCTAAATCCAAGATTTTGGTAATGGTAAACTCTTGAAGCGTAGAGCAGTCTTTCAACAGCAATGCTGATGAGGTACCCGACAAGTTTAAAAATGATGGAAAGCATATATAACGGATAATGCATATAACCCTTTGACAAAAAGAGAAAGCTAAAAAACAGACTGGTGCCCAGATTAACTGCAATGATGAATTTAAAGTGTTGACGATAGATAAAAGTCAGTTTATTGAGCATTGTTCCAATATTTGAGATATATTTAATAGCTATGGGTAAAATAACTATTTTTAAGTTATGAAATATGCCCTTATCTCATTTTTATTGTGCTGTGTTCATGTTGCTATCGGACAATCGAGCAGGTACACCAACGCTGTAGATTCTTTAGTCAAACTTGGAAAAATAGCAGACGTAATTCCTTATCTTGAAGGGCAACTGAAGCAAAGTCCCAAAAACGAAGAGATTCTAAGGATGCTGGGCTTTTATCACATCGAAAAAAATGAACTTGAAACCGGGGCTAAATATTATCAGGATGCACTTCTCATCAATCCTAAATGTGGCCGTTGCTACCTGAACCTTGGGCGGATTTTTGTGATGAGGAATGATCTCGATCAGGGCTTAACCTATTTCAACAAGGCCGTTGACGCAGATCCGAATGATGCCTTAATTTTATCCAACCGCGGAAGGTTAAGGGAAATGAAAGGTGATAAAAGTGCGGCGCTCCAGGATCATAATAAGGCGGTTCAGCTTGAACCCAATAGCCTGGATGCACGCTTGCAAAGGGCAATGGCCAATTTCAGAATGGAAAACATGGATGCAGCCTGCACCGACTATCAAATGGCTAAATCATTGCTTACACAATCAGGTATCCAGGATGCGAATGTATTGAACCAGATCAACAGCGCTATACTTGACATCTGCGACGACTCCCGGCCAAGTTATTATTACCAGCGTAGTGCGGCCTTTTATAATTTAAAGGATTATCAAAAGGCGGTGGACATTTGCGCTGAAGGGCTTAGGAAATTTCCAACCAGTCCCATGATCCTGTCTTTTCAGGGAAATGCCTATGTGGCTTTAAAAAACTATACTGCTGCCTTGTCGTGTTACCAGGCTTTTCTTAAGAATGAAGAGGCCATCCTCAAAGAGGTCCGGGCAAACCCGAGGTTCAATCAAGCTTCCGAAGCGGAGATATCGGTGTTTCACAAGGGATCGGTGGCCTCGGTTCACTTCAATATGGCCCAGTGCTACATTTATACCGGGAAATTTCAGGATGCCCTCAATGCAATCAACCAGGCTTTAGCTTTGGCTCCCGATGTTAAAGATTTTGAAAAGGAACGTTATTATAACATTCGGGGCCACATTTACCTGGCATTGAATAAATACGACCTGGCCAGAACTGATTTTGACAAGAGTATTCAAATCAATAAAGATTTTGTATTGGCTTATGTCAACCGGGCAATTGCAAAAATGAGTACAGTGGAAAAGATCAAATCAGCTTCTTTTTCCCTGCAGGGGAAACTGGAACTCCAACCGGTAAAAATCAATTGGTTAACACCTAAAACGAGTGCTTTAAAGCAATCGGAGTCGACAATGCGTTCTGCGCTGGAAGATTGCAACATGGCGATAGCCCTGGATCAGCAGAGCGGATTTGCTTACTATATCAGGGCTCAGATCAAGCAGTTATTAGCGGACAAAAGTTTTCTGATCGATCTGCAAATGGCTAAAAAATTAGGAATGCAAATCGAAGCCGATTTAATGAAGTAGACTGTTATATTTGCAGCTTTATTCCGATCCAGATTTGAAAAAGTATATTATTCTGCTGCTTATCCTGATAAGCTTTTCCTGCTATTCCCAAAATGTAAGTCTTTGTTCCTGGAATTTACAGAATTTCGGTAAATCCAAAGGCGATGAAAAAATCGCTTATATTGCCCAGGTTGTTCGTGAGTTTGACATCATTACCCTGCAGGAAGTTGTTGCGGGGCATGGTGGGAGTCAGGCGGTAGCCCGTTTGGCTGATGAATTGAACCGATTGGGTAATCAATGGGATTACGTAGTGAGTGATCCTACTTCTGGCATGGGGAGTTCCAGGGAACGCTATGCTTTTATCTGGAATACTGCAAAAGTAAAGCAAAAGGGAAAAGCATGGCTGGAGGAAAGTTATAACCTGTTGATTGACCGGGAGCCTTATTATTGTAGGTTTACCATCAATAATAAAGTTTTTACCATCGCCAGCTTTCACGCGGTGCCAAAATCAAAACAACCTGAAACAGAGATCAAGTATTTTAAGTATTTGCCCGCGCTTTATCCTGCAGATAACCTGATCTTCTGTGGCGATTTTAACATCCCGCAATCGCATACTGTTTTTAATCCCCTTAAAAAAATGGGTTATGTATCAGCACTGGTGGGACAAAAAACTTCGTTGAAGCAGCGTCCGGTCAATGGAAGTGCATTGGCTTCTGAATATGATAATTTCTATTTTAATCCGGCAAAGCTGAAGATGACCGCATCCGGTATTGTTCATTTTTATGGAGATTTTGAAAGTCTGAAAGATGCAAGATCAATCTCAGACCATGTGCCAGTGTACATGAAAATTGATTTGGGAACACTTGCGAAGTAAGCATTACTGATACAGGTACCAGGCCCACCAGATCAGGATAAACTGTATGGGAAGTCTGATATAGGCCAGTGTTTTCGAGCCAATTGCCGGATGTTCTTTAAAAACATCTATCGTATGAAAGGGTAAAAAAGCAATCATCATCAAAAGCAAGGCTAGAGCAGCAAGGTGGCGAAAAGCGGGGAAAAATAAAGCCAGGCCAATAGCGAACTCAATAATACCTACAATGTAGTTAACCGTTAATATGGGCATCCATTTCGGGATGAATGTTTTGTAAAAATATGGCTGTACAATGTGGTTGACACCAGCTGCCATCATGATGATGCCAAATGTCCATAAAAGAAATAATTTCATCATCAGTAATTTATGATTAAAACAACAGGTATGCTTTAATGTTTAAAAAGCTTCTGTAAGTCCTAAAAAGAATCCTTTAGAACCATAATTGCCAAAAGCGTAATCTAAACAGAGATTGGTCCGGGTTGCTTTATTGAACAGGACACGCAATCCGGCGCCACCCCCAGGCTGCCATTGCTGGAACAATTTGGTGCCAAGATCATCGTCTGTGGATTGTATGTTAAAGAAGCCAACACCACTAAGAAACTTGTTTCTGGTAATTGGGAATCGATATTCCAGTTCTGAATAAAAATACCTGGGACCTTTAAAATAAGTCACGGTATAGCCTCTTCCACTACGGTAATAGGTATCTCTCCCTGTTCCCGGTAATTCCAGGTAGGGCAGCGCACCGCCGATCAAATAAGAGCCCCAGTTCCAGAACGCAATGACATGTTCTGGATTGGATTCGGATAAGCTCCAGTACTTTCTAAAATCAGTAGTCACTTGTATTGCACTTTTTGAACTACCCATCCAGGTCTGATTGACACGAACTCCGGCATCCGCATAAATTCCTTTGTAAGCACGGTTCTGGTTGTCCCGCGTAGTGTATTGGAGATTGACAAGTATACCGTTAGACTGGTAGTGGTCACGGTTAAAACCATATCTGTCACTGTAAATATTGTATGGCGTTAAATCAGTCGTGTTCAGGCGATCCTCAATTTTTCTTCTGATCTCAAAAGATACCCCGGCGCCAACAAACAAATGCGGTTGAATTTGTTTATATATTTTCTCCCTGAAATTATAATACTCTGCATGTAAGACATAGGGTTTCCGATCTGGATTTGACAAAATCAGATCGGCCTCACTTTGGTTTGCTGCCTGGCCAATGCCCAGCCCAAAATCAGGTAAAACGGTTTTTGCCGCCACAAGGCTTCCTTGTAAGTTCCATTTATTACCAGGTGTATATACATTGTGGTTGATGTAGAAATAAATAATCCCCTTGGTCGTAATGGAGGCAGATGTAGCTGCGATAGACATCAACGTATTCGGCTCCTTGCCCAATACCTTTCCGGCTACAGCTTTTATGCCAATTTGTGCCCCGATGCTTGGATTGTAGGCAAAATTGGGAATAATGGTTACAGCAGACTTTTTATCCAGACTTTTAGCCTTTGCACCTGGATGGAAAATGCTGGAAAAGAGGTCGCCAACATCATATTGCACTTTGGTTGTATCAGCAGGCTTGGTTTGGCCATAGCCATATGCTATGCTTGCCAGAAATGCAATGCCGCCAATCAGCATTTTTTTTGCCATGTGTTGTTTGAACGCTATGTTGTTAAATTTCAATATGCTGTCTCTTTAAT
>Ga0247805_1000748_pt1 | contig 16325 bp, 13 predicted proteins | sample UWRJL044104R1_FD_180930 | JGI IMG/M metagenome (GOLD analysis project Ga0247805, IMG submission 180930) | Plant litter microbial communities from Arlington Agricultural Research Station in Wisconsin, United States - UWRJ-L044-104R-1 | ecosystem: Environmental > Terrestrial > Plant litter >... | reverse complement strand
CGGAATAACCGACTTGAACGCGAGTGCGTTGACAACGGCGCCGGCCGCGATGCCGATGACGATGCCGCCGGCGATGAGCCAGACGTCAGAGGCGTTCGAGGGTTCGCCGCTCGACGTGACGACGCCAAGGTGAACTGCCCCGACAACCGCTGCGAGCCCGAGCAGCGAGCCAAGCCAGGTGATGAGCGAGCGGCGCGTGAGCCGCGCGGCGAGGGCGCCCGACAACTCCGCTGGCACGGCGAGACCCACCGATTTGCCGAGCGTTGTCGCGCGCGCGGTGCGATACGCAGGGATCAGGTTGAGCGCGAGGGCCACGACGGCGACAAGCGTGAAGGCAATGCTGACTGTCCACATTCCGGGAGTCATTGTTCTCCTTTGTTCCTTGTTTGTACCAATGTAGCAATACAGAACTTTGGACGCAAGAGAGGGTGCGCACAACTCAGGCCAGATGGCGCTCGCTGACCTGAGCTGCGAACGACTAGGACTAACTTCGGCGGAACACCGGTACCGTCTCGTGGCCCTCCACGGCCTCGAATGCGATCGTTACTCGGTCTCCCGACGCGACCGCATCGGGGTCGGCATCGACGATAGCTCCCCACCACCACGGACCCTCGTCGAGTTCGATGATCGCGGCGATCGACCGAATCGGGTCGCCCCCGTCGGGGTTCTTTGCGTGCACGATCGAGTAGCTGACGACCGTGCCCGTGCCTGCGGCAGGAGTCCACTCGAGTTCGCTGTCGAGGCCCTCAAGCCCCGGAAGCGACTGCGGTGAATAGAAGACCCCCGTCACGGGATTATGGCGAAGCAGAAACTCGCCGCGCGCTGCGCCGTCGAAAAACTCGGCGCTCGCGGCATCCCTGTTGACTGTTCGTGTCATTGTTGTGCCTTCCTATGCTGTCTGCTCGGAGCCGAGCACAAGGGTCGAGTGGTGGTCGAGAACGCCACCGTTGCCGCTCACGAGCACAAGGTCGTGCTTGGCGACCTGACGCTCGCCACCTTGGCGGCGAGCCTGGATGATGGCCTCGGACAGCGGCGTCATTCCCCACATGTAGTACGACGACAGCTGCCCGCCGCCCGTATTCACCTTGAGCGAACCCTGTGGCCCAAGAGCACCGCTCTCGGCGAAGGCGCCGCCCTCACCCTTCGCGCAGAATCCGTAGTCTTCGAGGGAGATGAGAGCCGTGTAGGTGTAGCAGTCGTAGAGCTCGACGACATCGATCTCGCTGAGAGCAACGCCCGCCATCTCGAGCGCACGGGGTCCGGACTGCGCGGCACCACTGACGAGACCGAAGTCTTCAGAGGCGCGCATGTAGTGCCCGGGGTGCGACTGGGCGAATCCGAGAACGTGAACGTTTGGCTGCGCCATCCCGGCCCCGCGGTCTTCTGTTGTGACGATCACCGCGACGGCGCCGTTCGAGACGAGACAGCAGTCGAAGAGGTGCAGCGGGTCGGCGATGTAGCGCGAGGCCTGGTGATCGGCGAGCGTCATGGGAGCGCGCATCTGGGCGAGCGGATTGAGTTCTGCCCACTGGCGCTGAGCGACGGCGATAGCCCCGAACTGCTCGCTTGTGGTGCCGTAGGTATCCATGTGTCGGCGTGCGGCGAGGGCGTACATCGTTGTGGCGCTCGCGATGCCACCGACGGCCGAGAGTCCCTGCCAGCCGGAGGGCACCGTGGCGCCCCCGCCGTAGGCGCCACCCGCGCTCACTCCCTCGCGGAGAGGAGCATCGGCGAAGACAACCGCGACTGTTGTCGCGAGCCCCGACGCGACCGCCATGGATGCGTACTGCACCATGGCTCCGGCTGTGGCGCCGAAGGCCTGCACCTCGCTCAAGAGTTTGAGGTCGGTGAGTCCGAGGTCGACCGCCAGGCTGAGGTGAAGGTCGCCGCCCACGCCCGAGGCAGTCATAAGCCCGTCTATGTCCGAGAGAGCGATGCCCGCATCGGCCGCCGCGAGTTGCACGGCCTGCGCGCCGAACTGCGCGGTCGTCTTGCCGTAGACCTTGCCCATCTCTGTGATTCCGAGACCGGCGATGACCGGGCGCTTGCCCTGTGCTGCTGAGATTCCCATTAACGTGCCTTCCACTGTGGGGCGCGCTTCTCGGCGAACGCGAGAGGCCCCTCCTTGGCGTCTTCCGTCGTCATCAGGCGCGTGCCCTCTGACGTTGAGAGGGCCCATTTGCTTTCGTCGGCGGCTACTCCGCCATCGATCATTCCTTTTGCGACGCGCTTTGACGCCTGCACCGATAGCGGTGCGTTGACCGTGATGCGCGCCGCGAGGGCGAGTGCGGCGTCGAGCACCTGGGCCTGCGGAACAACAGCGTTGATGAGGCCAAGCTCGAGAGCGCGCTGCGCGGTGATCGGGTCACCGGTCAGGATGAGTTCCATCGCGATCTTCTGTGGAATCTGCTGAGGCAGTCTGAAGACGCCGCCAGCACCCGCGTAGATTCCACGCTTTACCTCGGGAAGGCCAAAATGCGCTGACTCGGATGCGACGGCCAGATCACTCGCGAGGGTGATCTCCGTACCGCCGCCAAGTGCGAAACCATTCACGGCAGCGATTGTCGGCTTCGAGATGTGGTGGGCGACGTACCCCGCAAAGCCCCACGCCGCCTGCGCCGGATCGCTGGGCGAGAGCGACTCCCCGCGTGAGACGGCCTTGAGGTCGGCGCCCGCGCAGAACGCCTGGTCGCCAGCGCCAGTAAGAATCACTGCCCAGACATCCGCGTCGGCCTCGGCCTCTTCGAGGGCATTGCCGACCCCGAGGTGGGTCTGCAGGTTCACCGCATTGCGCACCTCGGGTCGATTGAGGGTGATGACCATCACGTTGCCGTCTCGTTCGACGACAACTTCGGGTTCTCCGGCAGCATTAGCCACGGGTCTCCTACTTTCTTTTCTTTGTTGGGTTTTCTAGGCGGATACGAGAGCTGTCGGGCCCTCGATGACACCGTCGGCGAGGTATTTGTCGAAGTCGGCTCCCGAGATTCCGAGTAGTCGCGCCGCGATCTCTTCGGTGTGCTGGGCGCGCACCGGCGCTGAGCGCAGCGGGGGCTCGGCGAGATGCTCAGAGACGACCGGCACACTCTCGGTAAGGAGTGTGTGATCGATGTGCTCTTGAGCGAACTCGCGGTAGAAGCCACGTTGCAAGAAGTAGGCGAACTCGGGCAGCTCGTAAACACGCAGCATGCGACCCGCGGGTACACCCGCGGCCTGCACGGCGCTTGTCACGGCGTCGGCCGTGCGCGCGCGCGTCCAGTCGGCGATAACTGTGTCGAGTTCGTCGCGACGGGCGATTCGCTGCGCGCGAGTCGCGAGCGCGACATCCATCGCCAGGTCGTTTCGGTCTATCGCGCGAGCAAGAGCGACCCATTCCGCGTCATTGCGGGCGGTGATGGCGACCCACTCGTCGTCGCCCGCTGCGGGGTAAAGCCCCCAGGGTGCGTCGTGAGCGCTTGAGTTTCCGAGGGGAACTGCAGAGCCCGGCCGTATTGACTCGAGCGCGATGAGTGCGCCGAACTGCACGAGGTTCGTTTCGGCCTGCGCGACGCTCACCGTGCCCCCGCGACCCGTGCGCCGGCGGCGCAACAGGAGTGCGAGTACTGCTGTCGCTCCAACGCGGGCGGCGACGTGATCGGGGTAAATGGTTATCGAGTCGCTAAAGCTGTTGGCCACGCCGGGGTAGCTCCAGAGCGCGGTGAGACCGGTCGAGGCGCGCACGAGGGGGCCGTAGCCGAGGCGCTTCGACCACGGGCCCGTCGGGCCGAAGGCTGAGCTGTCGGCCATGATGATGCCCGGGTTGATCGCAGAAAGCACGTCGTAGCCGAGGCCAAGGCTCGCGAGAGTGCCCGGCTTGAAGTTCGACAGAATAATGTCGGCGTCGGCCACGAGCTTTTTGAACAGCTCTTTGCCGCCCTCGTCGCGCAGGTTCAGGCCGAGACCGAGCTTGTTGCGATGACCCCACGCGAAGCTCGGCGAGATGACTTCACCGGGAGCGGCTTGCCGACTTCCATCGGGGAACGCGGCATTCTCGACCTTGATGACCTCTGCGCCTTGGTCGGCGAGCAGCCTGCCCAGTTCGGCTCCGACCACGATCACGCCAAGGTCGAGCACACGCAATCCAGCGAGGGGCGCCGTGCGCGCGGAGGCGACAACGCGCTGCACACGCTCGGCACCGAGGTTCGCGAAGACCTCGTCGTTGTGTTCGCCGAGCTCGGGAGCGGGGGAGCGCACGCCGGCCCGGCGACCGTCAATTTCAACGAAACCATTGGCGACCCTCGCGGTGAGGCCATCGTTGACGTCAACATCGATAAACGCTCGACGAGCCGCAAACTGCTCGTTACCCATCGCTTCACCGACCGAGTAGACGGCGGCGGTCGGCACGCCGAAGTTCTGTCCTTCGATGACGAGTTCTTCGCGGGTCTTATTCGCAAACGCGGCCTCGATGAACGGAAAGAGCTCGGCCGATGCCGCGAATCGCACCTGCAGGTTCATAAACTTCGGGTCAGCGAACTCATCGGGAGAGCCGAGCCACGCGAACATGCCCTGCCACTGGCGCGGTGCGAGAACGCACAGCCGCACGTAGCCGTCAGCGCACGCGAAGATCGGGTACATGTGCCGCGCGTCCGGGCGGTCGCGCGGCAGTTGATCAGCGGGAACGCCGTTTGTCGCGCTGCCGCCGATACCGAAGCCCGGGTCAATAGTCTGAGCCGTTGCATCCAACACCGAAAAGTCGAGGTGGTCACCAGAACCCGTGTCGACGCGGTTGGTGAGCGCGAGGAGCGCGACGAAGGCAGCCTGCACCGATGCCGCCTCGTACGCGAGGTCGCCGGGCGGCAGTAGAGGCTCGCGACCCGGGTTGCCCGAACGAGCGACCGAACCTGCGAGGGCGAGCATTACAGGGCTCGATCCGACCCACCCGCTGTAGTCGCCGCCCTGGCCGAAATCTGTTATCGAGAGCACAACGAGCGACGGGAAGAGCTCGCGAAGACGCACAACGTTGAGGGCTCCGGCGTCGGCGGAACCTGGTGTCGTTGTCTCGATGAGGATGTCGGCCGTCGCGACGAGACGTTCGAGAAGCGCGTGATCGTGAGCGTTGTGCAGATCGAGCGCGACGCCCCGCTTGCTCGTATTGCCGACGAGGTACGCGAGGCTATCGCCGTCAACGAGGGGTTCGAGCTGCCGGTCGAGTCCGCCGCGCCGGGGCTCGACCCGAATCACGTCGGCGCCAAGTTCGGCCAGGTAGCGTGCGGTCGCCGCGCACCGAGCGTCGGCAAGGTCGATTACGCGCACACCGGTGAGGGGGGCGTCAGCAGTTGTGGTCAGATCGTCGTTGATCATCGTGGGCCTTTCGCGGGCTTCGCCGAAGGGATGCACCGTCGCAACCCTGCGTTTGGCTGCAACGCTGCCACCGGCAACCCGCCGCCGACCATCGCCGATTCGCTCACGGCTACGTGTCCGAATGCGCAACGCGTGTTGGATTCGAGGTTGACGCGGCCGGGTGCCGCACGAATACTGCAAGCATGGATATCAGCCATTTGCGCTGTTTCGTCGCCGTCGCCGAAGAACTCCATTTCGGTAGAGCCGCGGAACGATTGCATCTCACCCCCTCGCCCGTCAGCCGCGCCGTCAAAGAGCTCGAAACCGAGAGCGGGGGTCCGCTGTTCATCCGCGAGTACCACAGCGTTGCGCTCACTCACCGAGGGCAGCAGCTTCTCGGGCCGGCACGCGACGTCGTCGCCGAGTTCGATTCGCTTGCCCACCGCATCAAAGACATGACAAACCAGACCGTGCGTCCCGTGAGACTCGGGGCGACGCCTCTTGTGATCCCATCGACGATCGACGGCGTGCTGGAGTCGATAGCGCACGCTGGCTACGACGTTGATCCAGAGCTCGAGATGGCGTTCAGCGTTTCGCTCTTCAAGCAAATCCAGCTCGGCGACATCGACGTCGCGATCGTTCACCTTCCGGCGGATATCCCCGGAATCGACAGCATGCGCATCTCCGACTATGAATTTATGGTTGTGATGCGATCTGACGATGAGCTCGCTGATCGCGAAGTTCTCAGCCTCAGTGACCTGACCGACCGGCTGTTTCTTGCTGGCGGACTCGCGCCGCATCCAGCAACCATGACGCGCATGTATGACCAGTTGCGGGCGGGCGGTCTTAACAACATCAGGGTTATGCCCGACAACGATCCCGTGGGCATCTCGTCAATCATTCGCAGGCAGGGAGCCGTCAGCCTCACCAACCGCGGTGCCGTCGCTCTCTCAACGATCTACAGCACCGACGAGTTCGCAATCGTGCCGCTTGAATCCGGCACCCTCGACGTGCAGGTCGGTCTCGCCTGGCGCGCATCCGACTACGCAAACGAAAAAAGTATTGAGGCAATCGTCAACGCGGTTCGCACGATGGTCGACGCTGTAGAGGTCGGCACGTTGCGTGTTTGAGCATGGGCGCCTGTGCCGATCGGCGATAGTCAGGGGCGACGCGCGGCTCGTAGGTTGACCACGTCCGGAGCCGTCGGTCGGGCACTCATAGACGAGTGTCCTGCTGCTCTCGGCTCACCGCCTCAAACCGAGGAGACAATGATGTCTCAGGATCTTGCAAGCCCGCCCGCTTCGACCGCGCCATCCGAACCCAACAAGGTGACTATCGAAGATGTCATCGACAGAATGCCCAAGGTTGGCCTCAACTGGTGGGCCTGGCTCGGGCTCACCCTGTGTTTCTTTTTCGCGAACTACGACATCTCCGTTCTCGCCATCACGCTTCCCGCTATGCGTGACTCTCTCGGCCTCGAGGTCGCTCAACTCGGTTACCCCGTCACCTGGAACCTTGTGGGCTACGCGGTCGGCGCCTACGCGTTCGGCCTGCTCTCCGATCGTCACGGTCGTCAGCTCGGCCTCTTCCTGACGATCGCGGCCCTGGGCATCGGCGGCCTACTGACCGCGTTCTCGTGGGACGTCTGGTCGCTCACGGTCTTCCGCTTCATCACCGGAGCGGGAATGGGTGCGGTTCTCGCGCTCTGTTCCGCGTACATCGGCGAGGTCGCGCCGAAGAACAAGCGCGGCGCCTACCTGTCGCGTCTGTATCTCGTTGGTTCCGTCGGCCTTCTCGTCGTCGGCTTCGCCTCGCTGCCGGTGCTCACCAACCTTCCGGAGAATGGATGGCGCTTCCTCCTCGCCTTCGGAGCCCTCGTGTTGCTCGTACTCCCGCTGATCAACAAGCGCGCTCTCGTCGAGTCGCCGCGCTGGCTGGCCGATCAGGGGCGTGGCAAAGACGCGATCGCGGTCGTCGAGAGCATGGAGCGGTTCGCGAAGATTGAGTCGACGATCGCTGACGCGCAGCTCGTCGACGAGAAGCGTGACAAGCACGAAGACGCCGTCGAACGCCGCAGTGTCTTCCGCTCGCTGTTCAAGCCGCCCTACCTCGGTCGACTTCTGACGGTTCTGGGCTTCTGGTTCATCTTCTATGTCGCCATGTACGGCTTCGCGAGCTACCTGCCATTGCTTCTCGAGGGTCTCGGCGTGACAACCTCGAACGCGCTGTTCATTACGGTGCTCACGCGCGTCGCGCCGCTCATCGCGGGTGTCATTGTTGTTGCCCTCGTCGAGCGCATCGAGCGCCGCACGCTCATCATTGCCGGAACGCTCGTCTTTGCGTCGGGCATTGTGCTCATCATCCTCAACCTCGGGCCGATCGGCGCATCGGCGGGTTCGCTTCTCGCGACCTTCGGTATCGCGATCATGGCGACGCCGGCCTACATTTACACGGCCGAGGTCTTCCCGACTCGCGTTCGTGGAACGGCTGCCGCGATCTGCGACGGCGTGGGTCACCTCGGTGGCGCCGTTGCGCCGCTCGTGATCCTGCCGCTGCTTATGACGGCCGGTTCGGTCGCTGCGGGCATCGGAATGATCGCGCTGCTGATCGTCGCGGCGATCATCATCCGTCTCGGAGTTCGCACGAAAGACCGCGCACTTTCTGACATCGCCAACTAGCGTTGACGTAACGGGGCACCCGCGTGAGTGGGTGCCCCGTTTCGTGCGTCACCGATCGACTACACAAGGAATGCCAGTGCAACCAACCAGCGATGCGCAGTTCGAAGCCCATTCTCTGGGCGCTGTGCCACCCGTCGAGCAGGTTGCTGAAGGCATCTGGGCCGTCGCGACGGCGCTGCCCTATGGGCACATTCCGTACACGCTCAGCTACCTCATCCGTTCGAGCGGGGCCGGTGTTCACCTCGTCGACCCCGGCTGGAACTCCGACGACAACTGGGTGACGCTGACCAACGCGCTCAGGGCGATGGATGCAACACCCAACGACCTCGCCTCGGTCACCGTGACCCATCTGCACCCCGACCACGTTGGGCTCGCCGAACGCGTTCGCGCCGAGACGGGAGCACCCGTCGCGGTGCACAGGCTCGAGCAGGCGGCGATGGATGCGTTCGCGAGCTCCGCCGCTATCGCTGACGAGGGCCAACTTGAGCGGTGGGGCGTTCCTGATGACCGTCGGCCTGAGCTCAGGGCGCTCGCCGCCGCGAGCAGTGAGCTGCGAGTTGTCACGGCAGACGTGCTTCTCGACGATGGCGATCGGCTTGATGTCGCCGATCGTGACCTGCGTGTCATCCATACCCCCGGACACACCAACGGGCACATCTGCCTCGTCGACACCGATGTTGTCTTGACCGGCGACCATGTTCTGCCCACGATCTACCCCGGCCTCGGGCTGGGGGGAGCGACGGAGGGCAACCCGATCGCCGACTACTTCGCGTCGCTCGCGCGTGTGCGCGGGTTTGACGACCGCGAGGTCTTGCCGGGTCACTCGTACCGTTTTCGCGGGCTCGCCGAACGGTGCGACGCGATCGAGGCACACCATCGGCGCCGGTCGAGCGAGGTGGCCGAAGCCGCGGGCGGCGCGAGCGTTTGGGAGATCGCGGCGTCTCTCACCTGGACCGCGGGCTGGGCAAACCTGCACGGGTTCTACGTGCAGTCGGCCCTCGCGCAGACCGCGATGCACGTCGAGTACCTGCGCGCTTAGGTCGCGCCGGCCGCACCCGGGAAGCTAGCGCACGAGCGACGGCCACAAACGCTTGATGTACCGCTTTGTCGGCTTCGTCAGAACGCTCGCGAGCACCACGCCGAAGATCGTGAGCGGCAGCAGTAGCGCGCCCGCGAAGAGCAGCGTGCGCAGCCCGTCGGTGTCGCCGCCACCCGGAACCTGCTGAACCAGCGCGCTGTAGAGCGGGTTCGTCGAGATGCCGATGATGAAGCAGGTGATGTACAGCCCGGAGAACATCAGCTGCGAGGTGAGAGCGTCGTCCCACGCGAGGGCGATGTTCGAGCTCGCGTTCTGCGGTCGGCGCAGAATCACGGCGATCCCAACGACGTAGACGATGAGCGCGACGAATGTGGATGCGTACGCCACGCTCGACGCGATCGGCGAGCTGAAGATCGCGCGTTCGTAGTCGAACTCGAAGTCGCTGACGATCACATAGATCGCGAGAATGAGCGAGCCGAGCGCGATGACGGCGACTATTGCCGCGGCAACAAGCGTGAACGGTGACAGGTAGTCGCTGAGCCTGACCCCCGCCGGCCGCGTGATCGGGCCAGGGTTCGCAGCGCGCCGGTTGGCATCGCGCGCGAATCCGTTGAGGTGCCCGGCGACGAGCCCGACAATGACGCCGGCCATGCCGACGTAGGCACCCGACAGATCCCACGGGCCAAGGCCAAGCGCAAGCGGAACGACGATTGTGTACACGACCGACACGACCGCGCCGACGATGATGTACCGACTCGTGAGGCCGACGATGCGCCCCAGCACCTCGGCGGAATTCTCTGGCGGCAAGACCATTCCCGCCGACTTCGGCAGTGTGCGCTCGAGAGTCTTCGTGTACGCGCCGCTACGCACGAAGAGCAGGATGCCCCCGAACATCAGAACAAAGATGACGGTGACGATGAGGGCGAACAACACAGGCGACTCCGATTATTTGTCGAGCGGTGCTCACAGGTTAGCGGTGGGCTGCTTTTCTGCGATGGATGTCGCCGACTCGAGTGGCGGAAGGCCGCGTGGCACTGGCCAGCGCGTCTGCGATCGATACGAATCAAAAGCGTCCGTGGGTCGTCGTCACGATGTCGTTGATCGACCGCGCGATTCAGCAGCCGAGACAAAAACGTAGATCGCTGCCCCTGTGGCGATTGAGTCGAATAACGTTAGGGGGCCAAGATCACCCATCCCTGCGCCGACTGCGAAGCGAACCATCGCAACGGTCGCCCCGAGCAAAACTCCCGCGGTTGACATTCGATGAGTCGACAACAAAGACCACCAGCCCAGCATGTCGCCGTAATTAAGCAGAGTCTCGTCGTCAAGGTGCGCGGCGGAAAGCAATTCCTGAGTGGGGTTGGATAACGCGCTTGCGAATGCGGGATCGTCATCGATGATCTTCTCGAGAGCGATGGCTTCGTTTGTGAATGACTTGCTGTTGAAACCGAACGGGCCAAGTTCCTGCGCGGCCCGAACCGCGCGCTCGACAGCAGCGTGCGCACTCGGCTTATTGGTCAGCGTCGAGTTGAGACGCCTCACTGATTCCAAGAAATCGGCATCGGACGTCACCAGGCTGCGACTCCGCAGGGACTGACCGATCAGATCAGACGCGATCGTACGTGAACCGAGAGTCTGCGACCTGAGCGCCGTAAACGCTAGTGAGCCGCTGTAGTTGATCGACTTCGACATGTACTCGAGGGACAACTTGATTGTCGCCGATTGCTGCTTGCTAATGCTCGGTACGTTGAGATTGAGAAGGGTTGAGGTCGCGTGCGACTGCAAGATTGGTCTGATCGAGGCGAGGGAGTTTTCGACGGATGCGAGTGCGGCCGTGCTGAGCATTGGGGTTTTCACGCTAGACAGCGCGGCGAGGGCCGATGCGGAGATGATGGGCGTTCGGATGCTGGAGAGGGTTGAGGTCGCGTGCGGCTGCAAGATTGGTCTGATCGAGGCGAGGGAGTTTTCGACGGATGCGAGTGCGGCCGTGCTGAGCATTGGGGTTTTCACGCTAGACAGCGCGGCGAGGGCCGATGCGGAGATGATCGGCGTTCGGATTTTTGAGAGGCTCGACAGTGCCTGTGCGTTGACTTTGGGGATCACGGAGGCGACCAAGCCCCGTGCTGGCGAAGTTCCTTCAACGCCATCCTCGGGAGTCGGTTGAGGCTTATCGCCTGATTCGTTTAATTGTCTAGACGAAATGAGAACCTCAACAGGGCTCGCTCGAGACGTTATTTCGCGGTTTTCGATGTCCTGCGTTTCTGGAGCTTCCACAGCTTCAGCCTATTCACTAGGCGGCACACTCGCTCGACGCATTTGCGCGAGAGCAGGTTGTTGCCCTGCAAAAACTATTGCCCTTGGCACGACCCGGCTAGACCGTCGTTTGCTCACCTAAACAAGCACGCCGCACCTGACTAGGCGAAGTTTGAACGCCACGACATGCGCCGTGGCGTTTCGAGATGCGAGAGCGCCGACCGAGTGACCAGCGAGATTCCCAACCCCGTAGCCCTAGTCGTGCGTGCGGTGAATCAGTCGCGACAGAACGATCGCGCTACGGGTGTGGTCCACGTTGGGGGCGACGCGCACACGCTCGAGGGCGATTTCGAGCGAGGGGATGTCGCGCGAACGCATGTGCACGATGGCATCGGCGGAGCCGGTGACGGTACCGGCGTCGACGACATCCGGAATGCCAGAGAGAATGCGGCGCAGTTCGTCGGGTGCCACGGTGCCGCGGCAGAAGAGCTCAACGTACGCCTCGGTCGCGAGACCGTCGACCGCGGGGTCGACCTGGATCGTGAAGCCGCGGATGACTCCGTCGGCGACGAGCCGGTCGACGCGGCGCTTGACGGCGGAGGCCGAAAGGCCGATGACCTCACCGATGTCGCCGTAGCCCGCTCGGGCGTTGACGCGAAGGCGATCGATGATTCCGTAGTCGAGACTGTCCATCCAGACACAGTAGCGGTGGTTTGTTGCGTGCAGGTAACAGTCAACGCAGATTTGGTGCGCCCTACGCCGAGACATTGAGCAATGGTGCGTGTGACCATGGATTCATGACCATTACCGACACCTCCGCAACCGTGCCCAGCCGCACAGCGACGAAGCGCACAGTGCTTATGTGCCGCCCCGAATTCTTCACAGTCGTCTACCGCATCAACCCGTGGATGGACCCGGCCCTCCCCACCGACACCTCCCTCGCGGTGCGCCAGTGGCAGACGCTCTACGACACGTACATCGACCTCGGCTTCGACGTGAAGCTCGTCGACCCGATCGACGGCCTGCCCGACATGGTCTACGCGGCAAACGGCGGCTTCGTCATCGACAACATCGCCTACGGCGCTTCGTTCACCCACCCAGAGCGCCAGCCCGAGGGCCCCGCGTACATGGAGTGGTTTGCCGCGAACGGTTTCGACGTGCGCGACCCGCAGAACATCAATGAGGGCGAGGGCGACTTCCTGCTCGTCGGCCCGCGCATCCTCGCCGGCACCGGCTTCCGCAGCGCATCGAACAGCCACGAAGAAATCGCGGGCATCTACAACCGCGAGGTCGTTACCCTCAACCTGATCAACCCGAGTTTCTACCACCTCGACACTGCAATAGCGGTGTTGGATGACACGAACATCGCGTACCTCGAAAGCGCCTTCGATGAGGCCTCTCTCGAAAAGCTTCGTGCGCTCTACCCCGATGCGATTCTCGCCACCGAGGAAGACGCCGCAGTGCTCGGCCTCAACTCGTACTCCGACGGCTACAACGTCGTCATCGCGAGCCGCGCGAAGGACTTCGAGCGCCAGCTGCGCGAGCGCGGGTACAACCCCATCGGCGTCGACCTGTCAGAGCTGCTGCTCGGCGGCGGCGGAGTGAAGTGCTGCACACTGGAGCTGCGGTCATGAGTGGTCTCGACAAGCTCGACCTGGTTTCGACAGGCTCAACCACCGCGGCCGGGTTTCTTGAGCTCGAAGACCAGCACGCCGCACACAACTACCACCCGCTCGAAGTAGTCGTCGAGAGCGGCGAGGGAGCCTGGGTCACCGACGTCAGCGGACGGAAGTATCTCGATTGCCTCGCGGCTTATAGCGCCGTGAACTTCGGCCACGGACATCCAACCCTCATTGCCGCTGCGAAGGCGCAACTCGACCGAATCACGCTGACGAGTCGCGCGTTCCACAATGACCAGCTCGGCCCGTTCGTCGCTGCGCTCGCCGAACTTGCGGGCAAAGACATGGTGCTGCCGATGAACACCGGAGCCGAGGCGGTGGAGTCTGCGGTCAAGATCGCTCGCGCCTGGGGCTACCGGGTGAAGGGCGTCACGCCCGACCGCGCGACGATCATCGTGATGGACGGCAACTTCCACGGCCGCACGACGACCATCATCAGCTTCTCGAACGACGAGCAGGCGCGGGCCGACTTTGGGCCATTCACTCCCGGCTTCGTGAGCGTGCCCTACGGCGATGCCGCTGCACTCGAGGCTGCGATCACCGACGACACCGTCGCCGTGCTCGTCGAGCCGATTCAGGGCGAGGCCGGCATCGTTGTTCCGCCAGCCGACTACCTGCCCGCCGTGCGCGAGATCGCGACGCGCAAGAACATCCTGTTCATCGCCGACGAGATCCAGTCAGGGCTCGGCCGTACCGGCGCGACGTTCCAGTGTGACAACTCCGGCGTCGTGCCCGACCTTTACCTGCTCGGCAAGGCGCTCGGCGGCGGCATCGTTCCGGTGAGCGCTGTCGTTGGCAACAAGGACATCCTCGGGGTGCTGCGCCCCGGCGAACACGGCTCGACCTTCGGCGGCAACCCGCTCGCGGCTGCCGTTGGCCGCGCGGTAGTCGAGCTACTCGCTACCGGCGAAATTCAGGAGCGCGCCCGTCTTCTCGGAGACAGGCTGCAGGGCGGCCTGCGCCAGCTCATCGGCCACGGTGTTCTGACAGTGCGAGGTGCCGGCCTGTGGGCGGGCGTCGACATCGACCCAGCGCTGGCCACTGGCCGTGAGGTCTGCGAACTGCTTATGGAGCGCGGCGTGCTCGTCAAAGACACCCACGGCTCAACAATCCGCTTCGCGCCGCCCATCGTGGCGACGCCAGAAGACCTCGACTTCGCTGTCGAGCAGCTCGAGGCAGTACTCATCGAGCTCGCGGGCTGAGGCCCCCGAGAGCGCGGCCATCCCCCCGACGGGCCGCGCTCTCGGCAGCCGCACGCCAGTTGTGAAGTGCGGTCGCGGGGCAAAGGCCGCGGCCTCACTTCAGAACTGGCAGTTGGGGCGAGCGCTCAGTTGCGAGCCGCGAAATTGTGAGTTTCGCACGCGCGTAGAGCACGCGAAGGTGCGCAACTCACAAACGTGCGGCTACTCGCCCGACACCGGCTTACGAGACAGGCCGACGGATGTCGCGCCCTCCGTTGTGGCGGCAGTCACAGCCGGGGTGTCATCTGCCTTTGTGTAGGCGTTGCGCAGCTTGACCGGGTCAACGTGGGTGCCCTTGCGCTTCTCCTGGCGAGCTTTGTAGGTGAGGTTGAGCGCCTCGACAATGATCGCGAACGCGATCGGCACGTAGATGAGCGCCTTGTCGATGTGCACCTCGAAGCCATCGGCGATGAGCGTGAACCCAATGAGCACGAGGAATGCGAGCGCGAGCATCTTCACGGTGGGGTGCTTGTTGACAAAGCCGAAGATGAACTTCGACGAGAAGAGCATGACGCCGAACGAGAGAACGACGGCGACGATGATGACGAGCAGGTTGTCGACCATGCCCACAGCGGTGATGACCGAGTCGAACGAGAAGACGATGTCGAGCAGCAGGATCTGGGCGATGATCGCGCCGAAGGTCACGGCCTTGCCGTTGCCGCCCTCGCTGTGCGACTCGGCACCCTCGAGCTTCTCGTGAATCTCGTGCACCGCCTTGTAGACGAGGAAGAGTCCACCCGCGATGAGGATGAGGTCGCGACCCGAGAACCCCATGCCGGCCACGGCAAAGAGGTCGTTCGTCAGCGAGATGATCCACGAGGCGAAGAACAGCAGCCCGATGCGGATGAGCATCGCGAGCGTGAGCCCGAGGTTGCGGGCCTTCGCCTGCTGCTCGACGGGCAGCTTCGACGCGAGGATCGAGATGAAGATGACGTTGTCTACACCCAGCACGATCTCCAGAACGAAGAGCGTGAGGAAGGCAACGATGAGGTCAGGGGTCAGTTCGAGAGCGAAGTCCACGGCCTGAGATTACCGATGATTTCTCTGGTAAACCACTGGGAGCCCATGGGTACCTAGCCGAACAGATCCGGATAGTGCTCGCGGGTGATCACGTGTTCCGCCCGAATCGTCGGGTCGAGGTCGTTCTGCCAGCCCAGCTCGTCGAACCGTTTCTCGAAGTGCAACGCGTTGGCGAGGTCTGCCTCCGTGATGCGAAAGGGGTCGTCTGCCGTGCGCAGCGAAAAGCTCAGGGTGACGGTGCGGCGACCTGGCGTCCATTTGCCCGGTGCACCGATGCCGAGCTCGACCCGGACGCCGTCGATCCTGGGGGCCGCCATCCGGCGTATGAACCCGGGCACCGCTGTGGTTGCGAACTCGAGACCTTCGTCACCTACGCGCGTGGCCACTCCGAACCGCGCAAGGCGAGCCGCGGCATCCACCTCGTTGTCGCAAATGAACCGTGCGACGAACTGGTCACGTCCGTCGTCGCGAGGGCGCACAACTTCGAGACGGAAGTACCGCAGCTGCGGAAGCCACTCGCGCCACACGGCGGCGGGCTGGGAGTAGAACAGGAGGTTGTCGGGAATGCGCGGAAATCGCGCAACGTCGTCGATATCGCCTCGCCCGATCACGTCGCCCGAGATTTCGGAGGCGATGGATGGCGCGGAGCCGTCTTTCGGCACAACGACGAAGCGTGGCGGCTGCAGCCGGTGCCGGTCGAGGCGGGTCATGTAATAGCGCTGCGAGTTGACGACGATGGCCCAGGCGTCGGCAGTCTCGAGCCACTCCTGATCCCAGACGAGGTCAAGATCGTGGTCGAGCAGCTCGCCCGCAACACGGCGAGCAGTTTCGACGGTTATCACCGCGGGCAGGTTGGAATCGCGCTTCCACACGTACCGGATGTCGGGTGCGCGATCTTCGTTGCGTGATCCGTCGGTCTCTTCAACCGCTGTGAATCCGTGCTTCTCGTAGAAGCGCTGCGCGGGTGTGTTCGTTCGGAAGGTCCAAAGCTGTAAACCGTTCGGTCGCTCGCGCTTCGCGACCTCGACGAGCTGCGAACCGAGGCCGGAGCGCCTGAGCGTCGAGTAGACGTAGAGCTGGTCGAGCCAGTCGCCGTTGA
>Ga0247805_1000746_pt1 | contig 16354 bp, 11 predicted proteins | sample UWRJL044104R1_FD_180930 | JGI IMG/M metagenome (GOLD analysis project Ga0247805, IMG submission 180930) | Plant litter microbial communities from Arlington Agricultural Research Station in Wisconsin, United States - UWRJ-L044-104R-1 | ecosystem: Environmental > Terrestrial > Plant litter >... | reverse complement strand
TAAACCACTTAATTTTTCTTCGAGACCCTTCAGGCTGGTCAGGGTGAGCAGCGGCTTATCCTGACTTTTCAAAAACAGTTTTACATAATCCTTAAGCCCTTCAATATATAAGATGTCACCGGTGTCTATTTTTACCAGCTGATAGTCAACCTTGAGATACAGATAGTTTTTCTCAGGCTGTCTGGCGTTATTTAATGTACTTGCCGGATTCAGGGAATGCTCAAGCATTATAAAGTAATCATATGCGCGGGTTGCCGCTTTAGAAAAGTCTACGAAATTGAAAGGTTTCAGCAAATAGTCCAGTGCATCCACTTTAAATCCCTCAACAGCATACTGGTCGTAGGCTGTAGTGAATATAATTCTCAGGTTCTTCTTTTTTCCCGTTTGCTCGACGATCCTTGCCAGTTCTATACCGGAAAGGTCGGCCATTCGGATATCCAGAAATATCAGCTGTATCTCTGGTTGCTCATGAATGGCTTTTAGCGCTTCAACGCCGTTTGTGTACTCGCCAATCAGATGCAGGAAAGGCGTCTGTTTAATGTAGGAAGTGATCAGGCTTAAAGCAAAAGGCTCATCATCAACGGCTATACAATTAATTTTCATTTGAAATCCAGTGTTAAAGTAACCGTATATTCCTTGGTCGTAATGTTATTCTCTGCATTCAAGGTGTACTTGCCAGGGTATAAGAGATCCAATCGTCTTTTGGTATTAACTATCCCAATGCCATTGCTTTCTTCCAAATGCTTTCTTTTTTCAAAAACAGAATTTTTAATTTCTATTATAGTTGTTTGCTCAGATTGGGATATATCAATATAGACATAACTTGGATGAAGTGTGCTAATCCCATGTTTAAATGCATTCTCGATAAAAGGCAGCAGCAGCATAGGTGCCACATCGTAATTTTTCATATTGGCCTGTTTTTCGAAAATGATCTGTACATCACCCGCAAGCCTTAGCTTCATCAGGGTGATATAGTCTTCAGCAAATTTGATCTCATTATTCAGGTTTGTGAGGTCGTTTTTAGTGTCATAGATAACATAACGCATCATATGAGACAATGTGTAGATCGCATCTTTGGCTGTGCCGGTGTTGCTATCCGCGAGGGCGTAAATCGTATGAAGCGTATTGAAGAAAAAATGAGGGTTAATCTGTGCCTTTAAGAATGATAGCTCGGAAATAATCTTTTCGCGCTCTGTCACCTGAAAAGCCAGTTGATCGGTCTGCATCTTTTTGGAGAGGGAAATTACCGTACTTATTCCGTAGACCACCATGGCAGTAATGATATTAATATAGTTTCCTGTATGATCATCTTTGTTGGAAGGCTTGTGTCCGATTGAGCTGAACAATTTTTCCATGGCTTGCGGCAGTCCCAGTAAACTGTCTACCCAATTGCTGAAAAAAACAACTGCAAACAAAGTGAAAATGACCAATATAACGAAGAACCCTATTTTGTGCCTGTATAATAGTTTAGGGGTGAAATAAAAGAAATTGGCATAAAACAAGCCAGCCCATACCAGATAGATTAGGATTTGCTTTACCCAAAATTCCTGGGGTAGTTTAAGTGGCCAGGTCAGTGGAAAGAACATTAATGCAAGCCCGGCCACACCTATAAAGTAGTGGATGGATGGAAGTTTTCTCATGATGCCTTTATCTGCTATACTCATGTAAAACAAATATGGAGCATTTATCCCGGCATATAAAGCACATTAGACACAGGGCGGTGTTTTATAGATAGAATGGCCGAAATTATCTATTGCTCATCGGTTTAAACTTGTATTTGGTCGATTTTTTAGATTAAACCGTCTATAATCAAAATTTGACATCTTATAATTTCTTTGATTTGTTCCCAAAGACCCTAAAAATGGAAACTAAAAGGAGTAAAGCAACAATTGAAATTTTAAATAACCTAATGAAATCGCCGCTAAGGTTCGCATTGGTTTTTATATTCCTGATGACAGGAGCATTTTATGTCCGTGGTCAGGCTCCGGCCGGCACTGCTGCAGGTGGCACCGTCTCCGGTATCGTTATAGACTCCTTGAATCAGAAACCAGTAGATTATGCTACCATCAGCCTGTTTAAGAACGGAGCTTCGGCTCCTGTTAACGGAGGGCTAACAGATACCAAGGGCAATTTCAAAATAAATAATGTCCCACCCGGAGAATACCGGATACAAATAGATTTCGTCGGATATAGCCGGAAGACAATATCGGGACTGATATTATCGACAGGGAAACCAAATAAGAACGTTGGGCAGATCATTATTTCTCCAAATGCCAATATGCTGGCTGCCGTTCAAATTACCGGACAACAGGCATTGATTGAAAATCGGATTGATAAACTGGTTTTTAATGCCGAGAAAGATGTGACAAGCTCCGGGGGAAATGCGACCGACATTCTACGTAAAGTTCCTATGGTTTCAGTAGATATGGATGGGAATGTTGCTTTGCGTGGCAGTCAGAATGTACGGATACTCATTAACGGTAAGCCTTCAGGGGCACTCACTACAAATGCGGCAGATGTGTTAAAATCTATGCCCTCAGATCAGATTAAAAATATTGAGGTCATTACCGCTCCTTCCGCCAAGTATGACGCAGAAGGATCAGCAGGGATCATTAATATTATCACTAAAAAGAAAAACGTATCCGGAATTAGCGGATCTGTCAGTACCGGAGTAGGAAACAGACAGAACAATGAAAATGCAAATTTGAATTTTAATAAAAATAAACTCAGCATTACTGCGAACGTAGGTTATAATTCAGCCTGGCCGCAAACTACATATTCATCCTTTAGCAGCCAGAATTCAGAACTGGGTACCTCGTCATCATCGACGGGTGAAAGCACTTCGAAACGCCATTTTTTGAGTGGTTCTGCCTCATTGGGTTATGATTTTAATGATAATGACAGCTTCTCTTCGTCATTCAGTACCCGTGGAGGTGCATTTGAAAATAACGGAAATACGATTAACAGTAATTATTCACCATCACAGGGAACTGTTGATTATACAGCCACTAACAACAATAAGAATAGCTTTTCCAACTTTGACTGGAATAACGACTTTACACATAAATTCAAAAGAGAAGGAGAAGAATTAAGCATTGCCGGACAATGGACGCATGGAACTAACGATGTGAATTATTTGTCAGAATATTCCGCATTTACGCAGAATCAGCGTGCAACAAATCTGGGAACGAACAATGAATATACCGTTCAGGCCGATTATGTATTGCCGCTGAATAAAGTCTTTAAAATTGAAACCGGTGCCAAGACCATTATCAGAAAGATTAAAAGCGATTATGACTTTTTTAACCCGGATGAATCAGGCCAGTATATATTTAATGCCAATACCTCAAACACCTATAACTATGGGCAAGACGTTTATTCCGGATATGGATTACTGACTACGAGCCTGAGCAACGGCATTACCATCCAGGCAGGCGCAAGGGTAGAAAACACCAGGATAGACGGGAACTCTGGAAATACCAGTGTCGGACTATCGCCCTTTAAAAACGACTATACCAATTTTGTACCCAGTTTAGCCGTTTCAAAAGCACTAAGTCCATCGCAAACTATAAAGCTGAGCTACAGTAAACGGATCCAGCGGCCTAGCTTACAATATTTGAATCCATTCAGAAACACCAGTGACCCATTGAATCAAAGCCAGGGAAATCCGGCCTTATCACCAGAGATTGCGCAAACGGTAGAATTGAACTATTCCACATTTGTTAAAACCTCCGTTATTAATGCCTCAGTTTATTATCGCAGGACAGCCGATATTATTGAGAGCGTCGTGAGCACCGTACCTTTTACAACTGTAGATAATAATGGAAATGAAGTAACCCGCGACGTGTCACTAACCAATTTTCTGAATGTAGGGAATAACAATTCCATTGGTACTAGCCTATTTGGATCAGTCCAGCTATTTGGTGTCCTCACCTTAAGAGGGAATATTAATGCATTTACTTATAAACCTCAAATTATCAGCAGTCTGCAGCAAGGTAAACAGTCTACCTATATACAATATAATGCATTCGTCAGCGGGACTGTAAAATTGAGCCCAACCTTAAATGCAGAAACCTTTCTCATGCAGAATTCTGCCAGAAGAACTTTCCAGGGGACCAATCCGGCATTTAACCTTTGGGTTGTTGGGTTGAAACAGGAAGTATGGAAAAAGCGTGGAACAATCGGGTTGAATGTGACCCAGCCTTTTAAAGATTATAAAGATTTCACGTCCAATATCAATAGCGGACCGCTAACACAAAGCAGTAAATTCTCTGTTCCTTTCAGATCATTTGGTGTCAGCTTTGCCTATAACTTCGGGAAGATGAATTTCGGTCAGCAGGCTCCTAAAAAGAAAAGAGGCGTTAACAACGACGATTTGAAACAAGGCGAAGCGAATACGGGGCAGGGAGCAGGTTAATTCAGATCACTGCAGGCTAACAAAATGGGAAGAAGCCTTTCATTATGAAAGGGTCTGTCAGGCTCCGAATAAACCGTTTATTTTTATTTTCCACGATTCTAGATTCCTGAAGCCCTTTTGTGCCCGTTCTGACAGCGGGGGCATTCCTTTTGAAAGGTGCCTGTTCATCAAAACATAAAAAGATGAACAATCACATCATATTTGTGCGAATTGCCACATTAAATGATATCAGGTATACCCTTGAAATTATCAGGGAAACAGAAGCTTCAGCTATTGCAAGAGGAACGGGGATTGCTAAACGGAGCGCGCAGACTGTCAGTCAGAAGATGCGCGAAGGAAAAGCCGTTATCGCGGTTACCAGTTCAGGAGAGTGGGTAGGTTTTGCTTACCTTGAAACTTGGGAACAAGAACGTTTCATTTCCAATTCCGGATTAATTGTATCCCCTGACTTTAGAAATACAGGGGTGGCAAGGGCAATCAAAAACAGAATCTTCCAATTATCCAGGAGATTATATCCTACAGCTAAGATCTTCAGTATAACCACGGGTACAGCTGTAATGAAGATGAACAGCAGACTAGGCTTTCAGCCGGTTGCCTTTTCCGGAATCACACAGGACAGTACCTTCTGGGAAGGTTGTAAAGGCTGTATAAACTTTCATATTCTCGAAAGCAAGAAGCGCGCGAACTGCCTGTGTACGGCAATGCTTTTTATCCCTGCCAGCGACAACGCGGCTTTAGATTTCAGCGGACACGACATGCTTCAGCATTATAATCCTGGTCTAACTCAATCCACTCATTATGAATATGGTAACTAAAAATCAGATCAGCTTAAAAGAGCTATGTGCCCATTCCATTAAACTTTTGGGAGAGATTATTACGATTCCTTCCTATAGCGGCGAAGAAAAAGCAGTCGCAGATCATCTGGAAGCATTTCTTAATCTGCGGGGATTGTCGACGATCAGAAAATACAATAACCTTTGGTGTTACAACAGATTTTTTGATCCGGACAAACCATTGATCCTGTTAAATTCACATCATGATACCGTCCGGCCTAATGATCAATACAAGAATGACCCCTTTCAGCCTGTTTTAAAAGATGGTAAATTGTACGGATTAGGTAGTAATGATGCCGGAGGACCACTAGTAAGCCTTGTCGCAACATTCCTTTACTTTTATGAAGACCATGACCTGCCTTTTAACCTATGCCTTGCATTAACAGCCGAAGAAGAAACATCCGGTACTTACGGTATTAAATGTATCCTTCAGGATTTGATGCCCGTTTCATTCGCTATTGTAGGAGAGCCAACCGGAATGCAGATGGCGGTTGCCGAAAGAGGATCGATGGTGCTCGACTGTGTATGTACCGGCAGAGCTGGACATGCAGCGAGGGAAGAAGGCGATAATGCGATCTACAAAGCCCTCAAAGACATCAACTGGTTTGCCGGGTATCATTTTCCAGTGGACCCTGGGCAGCCAGAATCCGTAAAGCTTACCGTTACCGGCGTTCATGCCGGTATCCAGCATAATATTGTTCCCGGGGAGTGCAGCTTTGTCGTGGACGTCAGATTTGATCATAATTATACACAGAAAGAAATTCTGACGGTGATAGATAACCATACCTTTTGTGAGATCACGGTCAGGCCAAATGTGCTTTACCCTTCGGACATCGCTGTCACACATCCGCTGGTAAAAGCAGGCTTGCAGAGCGGCAGGAAGACCTATATGTCCCCAACCAGTTCAGATATGGGCTGGCTGCAAATTCCGGCAGTAAAGATGGGGCCTGGAGAATCGTCGAGGTCACATACCGCAGATGAGTATATCCTGCTTCAGGAAATCGAATCCGGTGTCTCCATTTATATCCAGGTTTTATCATCTTTATCTCCATATTTGGAGAGTCAATAACAAGCCCCCATAGATATGGCTAATTCAGTCCTGATCATAGACGACGAGAAAAAAATCTGCAGCCTGCTGGCCCGTATTATCGGGCTGGAAGGTTTTACTGTTTTTCAGGCCAATACCGGTAAAGAAGGCCTTAAAATCCTGAAAGCTGAGGATATTCAGGTGGTACTGAGCGACGTAAAACTACCCGATATCAATGGCGTAGAACTCGTTAAAGAGATCAAAAAGATCCGGCCCTACACAGAAGTCATTAACCTTACTGCTTTCGGAACTATTGCCGATGGAGTAATGGCCATGCGGAACGGAGCCTTTGATTATATAACCAAAGGTGATGATAATGATAAGATCATTCCGCTGGTTTATAAAGCAATGGATAAGGCGAGACTTAATTATCGCGTATATGAGCTTGAAAGTAAGATTAGCAGAAAATATAGCTTTGAATCCATTCTGGGGAAGTCCAGGGCAATTACCGAATCCATAAATCTGGCCAGGAAAGTTGCAGTAACAGACACTACCGTTTTGCTGCTGGGAGAAACAGGTACAGGAAAAGAAGTATTTGCACAGGCCATTCATCAGACCAGCCCCCGGATTAGCAAGCCATTCGTAGCTGTTAACTGCAGCGGTTTCAATCCAGAGCTACTGGAGAGCGAGCTTTTCGGTTATCTTGCAGGAGCCTTTACTGGTGCAGTGAAAGATAAAAAAGGCTTGATAGAAGAAGCCGATGAAGGCACGATCTTTCTGGATGAAATTGGCGAGATGAATATGGATCTGCAGGCTAAATTACTACGTGTACTTGAGAATCAGACCTATATCAAAGTAGGTGCAACGCAAACCAGTAAAGTCAATGTAAGGATTATTGCTGCTACAAACCGAGACCTTAAAAAAGAAGCAGAAAAAGGTAATTTCCGTCTGGACCTTTATTACCGCTTATCTATTTTTACGATAGAACTGCCTCCTTTGACTCATAGAAAGGAAGATATTCTGCTTATCGCACAGCATTACCTGCGGGAATTTACGGCAAAGGTTAATAAACCCGAGTTTAGTATGGAAAAGGAGTTTTCAAGATTACTGCTTAACCATAACTGGAAAGGAAATATCAGAGAGCTTAAAAATGTGATGGAGCGTGTTGTGATTCTTGCAGAAGAAAGCCAGTTGGGTGCGCATCTGCTGCCCTATGAATTCCACAACGAGCATACAACAGACGACCCCTTTAATATGCAGGCGGTAGAAAAACAGCATATTGTTAAAGTTTTGCACTATACACACGGGAACAAAACTGAGACTGCCCGTTTACTGGGAATTGGTTTAACTACCTTGTATAGGAAGATTGAAGAATATCAGCTCGAAAAATAAAGCAGGAATTTCATATTGAAAAAAACCCTTCCAAAATGGAAGGGTTTTTTTATGCCCAAAAATTCTAAAAAGAAAAATAAGGCACGTAATATACAGTATATCAGGTATTTGAATACAAGTTTGGTTTTCTGGCCTCCAGATTGGATAAGGTCTGGAAAATACAAAAACTATGCTCACCATCATCTTACTTCTGGCCCTGCTACTGCTCTGCCTCATCATTTACAAATCCATCGACTGGTTCGAAAAAATCTGACAATTATGATTGCATTATTCATTATCGCTATCAGCGTCTTTATCTATATGATTTACGTGCTGATCAAACCCGAAAAATTTTAATTAAACGTTATGAACACAGAATTACTTGGAGTAATAGCCACCTACCTATTAACACTGGTTATTGCTATTCCACTCGGCCGGTATCTCGCGAAGGTATTTGCCGGAGAAAAAGTCTGGACAGACTTTCTAAAACCCTTAGAGGCCGGGATCTTCAAACTGTCCGGCATCAATACAAAAGAAGAAATGAATTGGAAACAGGCAATGAAAGCCCTGTTAACTATCAACCTTGTCTGGCTCATCTATGGTTTCTTCGTATTAATCTATCAGGATAAATTACCTTTAAATCCAGATGGTAATCCGGGTATGTCGCCAGATCTATCATTTAATACCATTATCAGTTTTGTGGTCAATTGTAACTTGCAGCACTACTCCGGTGAAAGTGGCGTTACCTATCTGACCCAGCATTTTGTGCTGATGTTTCTTCAGTTTGTAAGTACAGCAACAGGTATTGCTGCGAGCGTTATCTTCTTTAAAGCCTTCAGGGACCGTACTACTGAAAGACTCGGGAATTTTTGGGAGTTTTTCGTCAAATCTATTACCCGGTTATTGCTGCCGTTATCCCTGTTGGTCGGGTTAATCCTGGCATTTAACGGTACACCGACCAGTTACGAAGGAAAAGATCAATATATATCAGTGCAGGGAGATACAGTAAACGTCTCCAGGGGCCCCGCGGCCGGGTTTATTGCCATTAAACATTTGGGTACAAACGGAGGAGGATGGTTTGGTGCGAATTCCACTCATCCGCTGGAAAACCCGAATTACCTGACCGGTGTAGTAGAACTGGTTTCACAATGTATTATCCCTTTTGCACTGGTTATTACCTTTGGTTACTTCATTCGCAGAAGGAAATTGTCCTGGATGATTTTCGGCGTAATGACCATTGGGATGCTGCTGCTGCTGATTCCTATGCTCCAATCAGAACTCGGAGGAAATCCGGCGCTGGCTAAAATGGGTATTTCCCAGCAAACCGGTGCTATGGAAGGAAAAGAAGTTCGCTTCGGGCCGGCCATCTCTGCTTACTGGAGTACGATGACCACTATTATATCAACTGGTTCAGTAAACAACATGCATGATAGCACCATGCCAATGTCAGGTACATGGCAACTGCTCGGTATGATGATTAACTCATTCTTTGGCGGCTGTGGGGTAGGCTTGCTTAACTATTTCGTCTACCTCATTATCGCCGTATTCATTTCCGGACTGATGGTTGGTCGTACACCCGAATTTCTTGGACATAAAGTAGAAGCCAGGGAAGTGAAAATTGCCGCTTTAATTGCGTTGCTGAGTCCATTTCTGATTCTCGCAGGTACAGCTGTTGCCAGTTATGTTTTTACGACACATGGCGAGGCAGCATGGGCTGTACAACCTAAAAGCTGGCTAAATAATCCGGGCTTCCATGGTTTCTCAGAAATGCTTTATGAAATAACTTCATCCAATGCCAATAATGGCTCCGGATTCGAAGGACTGGCAGACAATAATGTATTCTGGAATGTGTCTACAGGTATCGTATTGATGTTCGGCCGCTTTTTGCCAATTATCGGACCAATAGCGATAGCAGGATTGCTGGGCGCTAAAAAATATATCCCCGAATCTGCAGGAACATTAAAAACAGATACACTGACCTTCAGTCTGATGACGCTGGCTGTGATTATAGTACTGAATGCCCTTTCTTATTTTCCTGCGCTGACCCTGGGTCCATTGGCAGAATACTTTACCATGCTTAAATAGAATACGAGATATGAAAACCTCATCCAATAAAATATTTGATCCGGCGCTGGTACAAACCGCACTGAAAGAATCCTTCATTAAACTGGACCCCAGGACGATGATCAAAAATCCGGTTATGTTTACCGTGGAGATCGGAACCTTAGTTATGGCCTATGTAACAGTACACTCTGTTACCCATACAGGCCAGGGATCTGCCCTGTATAACTTCTTTATATTTTTTATCCTGCTGTTAACCGTGCTGTTTGGAAACTTTGCAGAAGCCATTGCCGAAGCAAGAGGAAAAGCACAAGCTGATTCTTTACGTAAAACACGCGAAGAAACACCCGCTAAAGTTGTGGGTAGTGACGGAACGATTATTATCCGTTCATCCAGTCTGTTAAAGAAAGGGGACGTTTTTCTGTGTGAAACCGGCGATACGATCCCGGCAGACGGAGAAATTATCTCTGGAATTGCAACGATTGACGAATCTGCGATCACCGGCGAATCTGCACCGGTAATCCGCGAATCCGGGGGAGATAAATCATCAGTTACCGGTGGTACTAAAGTCTTATCGGATCAGATCCGGGTTCAGGTGAATACAGAGCCCGGAGAGAGCTTCCTGGATAAAATGATTGCACTGGTGGAAGGTGCATCCCGTCAGAAAACACCCAATGAGATCGCGCTAACTATTTTACTTGCCAGCTTTACGCTGGTTTTTATCATCGTCTGTATCACCCTAAAACCATTTGCAGATTACGCTAATACGCCAATTACAATTGCCGCGATGATCTCGCTTTTTGTTTGCCTGATCCCTACTACGATCGGTGGGTTACTCTCCGCTATTGGTATTGCCGGGATGGACCGGGCTTTAAGAGCCAATGTAATTACCAAATCTGGAAAAGCAGTAGAGACCGCAGGTGATATTGATGTATTGCTCTTAGATAAAACCGGTACGATTACTATCGGTAACCGTAAAGCAACCAGCTTTTATCCTGCAGCAGGTATAACTTCCGCAGCTTTTATCCAGGCCTGTGTAATGAGCTCACTTGCAGATGAAACACCCGAAGGGAAGTCTATTCTGGAATTAGCAGCATTGCAGGAGCACAAGATTATGGCTGCACCCGAAGGTGCTGTCTTTATCAAGTTTACTGCAGAAACACGGGCAAGCGGGCTGGATACTCCCGAAGGCGGAAGAATTCGCAAAGGCGCATTCGATTCTATCCGGAATATGGTTTTACAGGCAGGAAACCCTTTCCCTGCAGACACTGCCGAACAGGTTAAAATGATCTCCAGTAATGGTGGTACGCCACTGGTTGTGTCGGTCAACGAAAAGGCAATGGGCGTAATTGAATTACAAGATATTATCAAGCCAGGTATTAGCGAACGTTTTGAGCGACTGCGTAAAATGGGAGTTAAAACTGTAATGGTTACCGGAGATAATCCGCTGACAGCCAAATTTATCGCGGAGAAAGCTGGGGTCGATGACTTCATTGCCGAAGCCAAACCCGAAGATAAAATGAACTATATCAAAGAAGAACAGGCTTTGGGTAAGCTGGTCGCCATGATGGGTGACGGAACTAATGATGCACCTGCCTTAGCCCAGGCAGACGTAGGTGTGGCCATGAACAGCGGAACACAGGCGGCTAAAGAAGCCGGGAATATGGTCGATTTAGATAATGATCCGACCAAGCTAATTGAGATTGTGGAGATCGGTAAACAATTGCTGATCACAAGGGGAACGTTAACCACTTTCTCTATCGCTAATGACGTTGCTAAATACTTTGCTATTGTTCCGGCCCTGTTTATTGCATCTATACCAGCCTTAGAGAAGCTCAATATCATGGGGCTGCACAGTCCGGAAAGTGCGATTATGTCCGCGGTTATTTTTAACGCCATCATTATTCCCATACTCATTCCACTGGCACTGAAAGGCGTCGAATATAAACCCATTGGCGCAAGTGCCTTATTACGCAGAAACCTACTCATTTATGGTGCAGGCGGTATTATAGCTCCTTTTGTGGGCATCAAACTCATTGATCTGATCGTAGGCTTATTTGTTTAAAAAATAGAAATCATGAAAAAATACATTTTACAATCCATTCGCTTAACAGCTGTTCTACTGGCACTGCTTTGCGTAATATATCCATTAATATTAGCTGCTGCGGGTCGGTTTAGCAAAGGTGGAGGAGGCGGTGAAAAAGTGGCCAGCAAGGGAAAAGTCGTTGGTTATGTACAGATTGGTCAGTCCTTTACCGATCCGCGTTACTTCTGGGGAAGACCGTCTGCGGTTGGTTATAATGCTGCCGGATCCGGAGGGTCCAATAAAGGCCCTTCCAATGAAGATTACCTTAAGCTGGTAGCAGACCGTATAGATACACTACAGAAATATAACCCGGGTTTAAAAAAAGCCGATATACCTGCAGATATGGTTACGGCCTCAGGAAGCGGGCTGGACCCGGCAATTTCTCCGCAGGGGGCAATAATCCAGATTAGAAGAGTTGCCAGCTACAGAAATGTGGAAGAAAGCAAAGTTGCCGAACTCGTCGCTGCCCATATCAGCGGGCCACTCTGGGGAATGTTTGGGCCCTCCACCGTCTCGGTATTACAACTTAACCTGGCCCTCGACGAGCTCAGTCAGACAGCCGCTAATCAGCACCACTAAAACTTATATCAGGTATTCCATGAAAAAATTAATATTATCAGCAGCACTATTCACAACCGGTTCATTCGCTTATGCACAGGACGACTCGAAAATCCACTTTAGTGGATATGTAGAAACCTATTATAGTTACGATTTTAATAAACCTGCAAATCATAACCGGCCCGGATTTATTTATTCCCATAACCGTAACCAGGAGGTAAACCTTAATCTTGGTTATCTCAAAGGGAATTATGACGACGGGAAGATCCGGGCAAACCTGGCCTTAATGGCCGGTACTTATTCCAATGCAAATCTTACTGCAGAAACCGGGGTACTCAAAAATATCTTGGAGGCTAATGCCGGGATCAGGCTGAGTAAAAATGAAAGTCTTTGGCTGGATGCAGGTGTTTTCTCCTCCCATATAGGATTTGAGAGCGCAATTTCTAAAGATTGCTGGGTCTTAACAAGAAATATTTCGTCGGAAAACACCCCTTACTACGAGTCAGGGGCAAAACTTAGCTATGCCACACCGGACGGGAAGTTTACGGCAACAGCTTTATATTTGAACGGGTGGCAGCGGATTACACGGCAAGATGGAAATAACAAGCCTGCCGCTGGTTTGCAGCTAAATTGGAAACCAGCTGCAGGTATTAGCCTGAATTATAGCAATTATATAGGTACTGAGGGAGCGGACTCTATCGGAGTCAGCCGGGTATATCACAACCTCTATGGCATTTTTCAACTTAGTGAAAAACTAGGGCTGATATTGGGTGTTGATTATGGAACCCAGCAGGAGACAAAAGGGGGCACTAAAAAGAACAAGGTGTTTTCACCTGTGGCTATCGCCCAGTATAAATTTGCCGAAAAATGGGCATTGGCAGCAAGAGCAGAACATTACCAGGATAAAAAAGGCGTTTTTATTGCATCAGATACGCCGCATGGCTTTCGCACAACCGGTTATTCCATGAATGTTGATTATGCGCCTGTTAAGAATGCGCTGCTCCGTCTGGAAGGTAAAATATACGACAGTAAAGACCCTGTATTTGTAAGGGCGGGGCGTGCCGTAAATTACAATGCAGCAATTACAGCAAGTCTGGCTGTTTCCTTCTAAATCCCATACCTGTTTAATCCTTAAATTAAATGATGAAAAGAGAAGATGATACCGCAGGGCCCGTCAAAAACTTTCTGGAACTGGTCAAAAGATCAAGAAGGGGTAAGTTTAAGGTCTATATAGGTATGAGTGCAGGAGTTGGAAAGACTTACAGAATGCTGCAGGAAGCACACACCCTGCTAAAGAGTGGTATTCAGATCCAGATCGGCTATATCGAAACGCATAACCGTGCCGAAACTCATGCGCTGCTGGAAGGAATTCCTGTTATAGCCAGAAGGAAGATCTTCTACAAAGGCAAAGAACTGGAAGAAATGGATCTGAATACCATTTTAAATATACATCCGGAGCTCGTAATTGTCGATGAGCTTGCACACAGCAATATCGGGGGCAGTAAAAATGCTAAACGGTGGCAGGATGTTGCCGATCTGCTGGACGCTGGAATCAGCGTGATTTCTGCCGTCAATATTCAGCATCTGGAAAGCATGAATGAAGAGATTGAGAAGATTACCGGAATCGCAGTAACCGAAAGAATTCCGGATAAAATTCTCGAAATGGCCGATGAAATTGTCAATATAGATTTGACAGCCGATGAACTGATCGACCGCCTGAAAGCTGGAAAGATCTATGACCCCATGAAGGTAGAAACTGCTTTACGTAATTTCTTTCAGCCAGAACGGATTTTGCAGCTTCGGGAACTTGCCTTAAAAGAAGTTGCGCATCATTTAGAAAGAAAGATTAATATTGAAGTGCCAAAACAGGTTAAGCTCAGGCCGGAAAAATTTATGGCCTGCATCTCGACGAATCATTCAACAGCAAAAGTGATTATTAGGAAGACGGCCAGGCTGGCATCCTATTATCACTCGCCCTGGCTGGTTCTATACGTGCAGCGTAGTGCAGAAAATGGCAACAATATCAAGCTAGACCTGCAAAGGCACCTGATTAATAATTTGAAGCTGGCCACAGAAATGGGAGCAGAAGTTCTAAAAATAAAAAGCGACGATGTCACGGCAACAATAGCCCGCATTGCCGCAGCAAAAGAGATAACGACTATTTGTATTGGCAGGCCGCATTTCAGCTTGTTTCAGATCATGATGAAAACATCGATCTTTAACCAGTTACTCCGGCAAATTGCAGAGACAGAAACAGACCTGGTGATCTTATCCTAATTTATAAAAAGAATCAAATGAAGATTAAAACAAAATTACGACTTGGATTTGGGTTCCTTTTCCTGGTCGTTCTGTTCTTCGGGAGCATGTCTCTGTACTATATGAACAAGATCTCGGTCAGTTCGAAAGTTATTTTAAAAGATAATTATAAAAGTATCCGGTTCACCGGGGAGATGCGTACTATACTCGATGATTTTCAGCTTCCACTTCCTGAGCCTGTCATCAGAAAATTCCGTGCATTTTTGGCCGAGGAACAAAAGAATGTTACTGAAAAAGGGGAAGGTCAGGCAGTTCTCGCACTCACCAATGCATTTAAGCGGCTTTCCGATCCTTTAACAGATATGCGAGAGAAAGAGCAGGCATTGCAGCAGGCCAGACAACAGCTCCGACTGATTGACCAGTTTAATATGGGCGCGATTGTGCGGAAAAATGATGCAGCACAGCGTGGTGTGGAGCAGGCTGCTTCTTATCTGATTTTTACCGCATCGATGTGCTTTCTCATCCTGTTTTCCTTTATCGTGAATTTTCCCGGATTCGTGGCAAATCCGCTGCGGGAGCTTTCTGAAGCAATTAAAGAAATCAGCAGAAAAAATTATAAACAGCATCTGGATTTCAAAGGTACCGATGAGTTTGCAGAACTTGCAGACGCATTTAATGCGATGGCTTTACAGCTGAACCACTGGGAAAATAGTAATCTGGCTAAGTTGCAATCTGAAAAACTCAGGATTGAAGCAATTATTGAACAGATGCATGATGCGATTATCGGGCTGAATGAGAAAAAAGAGATTCTATTCCTGAATAAGGAGGCCGGACAACTATTGCAGCTGAACCAGCAGGAAACGGTAGGAATGGATGCCGCCGCGCTTATGGAAAAAAATGATCTGTTAAGGGGTATTCTTCAGATTGAAAATACCGATAAGCCAATGAAAATCTATGCTGATAATAAGGAGTCCTATTTTCAGCTGGAACGTCGGGTCATTATGGTACAGAACTTAGATGATCAGTCCGGGCAAGTACTCACTCAGACTGGAAAAGCAGCCGGCGAAGTTTATATTCTTAAAAATATAACACGATATAAAGAACTGGATGAAGCTAAAACCAATTTCATCGCCACGGTATCCCACGAATTAAAAACGCCTATTTCCTCTTTAAAGATGAGCCTGAAATTGTTGGAAGATGATCGGGTAGGCCAGATGAATACAGAACAGGGAGAGCTGGTTCAGCATATGAAGGACGATTGCGGACGTCTGCTAAAGATCACCAGCGAACTGCTTAACCTCGCGCAGGTAGAAACCGGAAAACTGCAGCTTAATTTCGTAAGGACAGATCCGCGTAAAATCGCCATTTATGCAATGGATTCCGTCAGGTTTCAGGCAGAACAAAAATCGATAGAACTGGAATTGATTAGCAGGAACCATCTTCCTGAAGTGAACGTAGATACCGAGAAAACGGCGTGGGTGCTGGTGAACTTTCTATCCAATGCATTGCGTTACAGTACAGAAAATTCCAAAGTCGTTATTCAGGTGATCGAAAGTGGTCATGAAATTGAATTTTCTGTACGTGATTTCGGTAAAGGAATAGAAGAACAGTATCTGGAACGCCTTTTTGACCGGTATTTTCAAGTGCCGACCGATGGACAGAATAAATCAGGCTCAGGCCTGGGATTAGCCATTTCCCGTGATTTTATTGCCGCGGAAAATGGACGGATCTGGGTAGAATCTGCG